>UMHA01053936.1_pt1 | contig 205743 bp, 160 predicted proteins | sample 1965401 | NCBI WGS metagenome assembly UMHA01 (sample SAMEA4836085, study PRJEB28245) | human gut metagenome | biome: gut microbiome; material: fecal sample | place: Denmark | collected 2008 | reverse complement strand
GTACGCTGCATGCATTCAAGAATTACTTTGAATGCATTAATACCACAGAAAACAAAACGGAATAGTTAACACAAGCACCGTAAAACAGTGTTGGAATTATCCAGCGCTTTTTAAGACGCCGCTCTCAGTAAGCAACAATCAAATATCTTATCGAAAAAAGAAGGACCTTCTCTCACGACCCAATCCGCATAGCCAGCCCCAGGAAACACGCATCAAACCAATTGAAGGCAAACAAGAACATGCACGAGCACTCTGCTATACTGAAGCGGAGAAACTTCCTGCTTGTTTATTTACAGAGGTGGTCTTTTGAGCAGAAAACCATCCATTGCCACCGCGGCATTCTATGCCGCTTGTGCGATTGCGCCCGTGGTCGTTCTCTCGACGTGCCTAGCCTTAGTCGGAGAATACCCCTTCGGTGACGTACATATGCTTGCTGGCAATTACGATCTGGCCTATCAATATGCCAACTTGCTCACTTGGTTTCAAAATGTGCTTCTAGGCGATGCTAACCTGATGTATTCACAGGGCAAATCGCTAGGCGGGAACATGTTTGTAACATATAGCTACTACGTGGCTTCACCGCTAAACCTCCTCCTAGGTCTGTTTCCTCGGGGTGATATCGAGGACTTTTATTTCTTTGTTAGGCTTCTGCGCACCGCGCTCTGTGGATTAGCCATGGCTCTTTTCCTCTCGAAGCGCTTCGAGAGCCTTGCACGTCCGCAGTATTTGCTCTCGCCTTGAGCTATGCGTTGTGTCAATACAACCTTATTCAAGCAACCAACATTATGTGGCTTGATGCCCCAATCCTTATTCCCTTGGTCGCCTTGGGCGTTTGGTATTTCGTGAAGAAGGGACACCTATGGCTTTGTGTGCTTGCACTCACTTTTTCCATTGTTAGTTGTTGGTACACTGGCTACATGATGGTATTGGCTTCATTGGCTATCTTCTGTATGGAGTATTGCTTATGGGCTCAAGAACACGGTGGATTTAGGCTGGCAGCTTTTGTCAAGAAACTGTTCAAGTTCTGTTTGGTATTGCTGCTTGTTGCCGCCGCTGTGGCGGTTATCTTGCTTCCTTCTGTTTATGGGTTGCTTTCCGGAAAAGGCAGCAACCTAGAAACCGCCTCAAAGATAACACGTTGCTATCCGTGGGATTTCATCACTGCTGTTCTACCTATGAGCTTCAAGAACAACTGGACAGGACCACAACTATTTTGCGGAACCCTGACCCTTGCAGGTATGGCATTGCTGCTATTCACGCGAAAAGTAAAGCGTCAACAGAAATCGGTAATTTTCGGAGCACTGTTTGTCTTGCTGATTTGCATGATCGCATCACCCCTCGATAGAGTATGGACGGGATTTACAGAAGCAAACAACTACTATTGTCGTTGGGCTTTTGTAGTCGAATTCTTCCTCACGTTTGCTGCAGCGTTTGCCTTTAGCAAAGGCATCCCCGAAAAGCGTGATATCACTCGAGCACTCGTTCTTGTCCTTGCGGTTGGGGTACTAGGACTGATTCTTGGCGGCTTTTCAGCCTTCGGCTCCCCGTTCGCCAATGCTCTTATTGAGACAGATCAGTTCCAAAACATCCAGAACGGCTTCATTAAAGGTGCATTTAACGCGCTCAATCCTTTTGTTTGCTTTATTGTCTTTGTTGTCGTTTGTGTTTTGCTGGTTTTGTCATGGGCGATTTCAAGGCATCAGCGCAGCATAGGTAACATTGCCGTTGCGGTGTTGGTTATTGCCGTTTCCATTGATACTGGTTTCAATGCCTTCTCTTCCATCGCCGTAGATGAAGGCGTAAGCCGGAATGTATATTCGGGAGACTACAATAGCTACCTTTCAGACTCATCGGAAGCGCTAGGCGAATTAAAAGCATCTGATCCTGGGTTGTTCAGGATAGAAAAAACCTATTCCCATGTTCAAGACCATACGCGGTGCCGCGTTCCCACGAGCGAAGGCCTTGCTCTTGGCTACATGCCATTGAGTTCGTATCTCTCAACGAACGATACTTCTGTTTCCCGTTTTATGGGGAACATGGGCTATATGGCGCGTCAATCTGATGCAGATAGTGTGTTCCAGGGAACCTACCCGACAGCAATCCTACCCTCAGATTCGTTATTGGGTTTGCGCTATGTGGGTTCGAGCGAACCAGTTCAGGGATATGAGCCAACCGATATGCCTTCGGGAGGCGCTGGTCATTTCTGGTTCAAGAATAGCGATGCCTTCCCTCTTGCCTTCGGAGTAGGTGACAGCGCCACACAATCAATCGATGTCCAGCCTGATGCGTTCAGTTATCAAAACAAGCTTTTTCAAGCGCTGTTCAACACGGAAGCTCAGATGTACCTTCCGCTGAAAGCCGAGAAAACAACCTCTGACAACCAGGGTGCGTACTGGACAGTTAATGAGAATTCCTCCAGCGATCTCTGTTTTGCCGAGATTCGCTCCACGAAAAACTACCAGGAGCACTATTGGGATGGTTTTTCGTTGCGAATCGGTGATACTGTGGTGCCCGGAGGCTACTATCGGTCCTTCACTTACGGAATTGTCGGAGTGAACGAAGTTTCAGCAGGCGAGCAGATTGCTCTTACCGGTTCGCCCGAGATTGGCAACGATGACCATATGACGCTCTACCTGGTTGAGGCCAACAAAGAGTTACTCGATGAACTTAACGAAAAGGCACAGGCAAAGAAAGCTACCTTCAGTGAATTCCGTGATGGTTACCTCGCAGCTAGCTACACTGCCTCAGCAGAAGACAAATACCTGTTTATAAGCATCCCCTACGATGATGGATGGACCGTAAAGGTCAACGGTGAAACCGTAAAACCCGATACCGTTGCCGATTGTCTGATGGCTATTCCGGTTCACCCTGGCGAAAACAATATCGAACTCTCGTACTGCTCTCCTCTATTAAAAGAAGGTGCGGCAGTATCGGCTTTGACGTGGCTGAGCATTCTTGTTTTTATCATTGTGCGCGCCCGCACGGCTACTTGGCGTAAAATCAACTGTAGCAATCATTAGGGAAAGGGGCTTCGCGTTGGATTTATCCATTGTCGTGCCATGTTACAACGAGGAAGGGTCGCTGCCGTTGTTGTTCGACGCAGTCGACAACGCTTTTGCTGATTCGGGCGTGTCCTACGAACTTGTCCTGGTGAACGACGGAAGCTCGGACGCCACATCCCGTCTGCTGCACGAACTGCCCGCCCCCGCATCTGCCGAGCGCATCGTCACAGTCGATTTCTCCCGCAACTTCGGCAAGGAAAGCGCCCTACTCGCTGGTCTTCAACATGCCGAAGGAGATGCGGTGGGTCTCATGGATGCCGACTTACAGCAGCCCCCTGCAACATTGTTGGAGATGTATCACATGCTGCTAGCAAATCCCAGTACTGATTGCGTGGCAGCCTTCCAAGAACACCGAAAAGAAGGTGCTGTGCTGAGCTTTTTTAAGGAAGCATTCTATAAAACATTCGATGCAACCTCAAAGCTTAACGCCATGCCTGATGCCTCCGACTTCCGCGTGTTCCGCCGCAGCGTTGCTGATGCTCTGCTTTCCATGCCAGAGAGCTTCCGCTTCTCAAAGGGTATGTTTGCGTGGGTAGGCTTTGAAACGCTGCCATTTCCTTACACGCCCGCCGAACGCGTCCAGGGCGAAACTAAGTGGTCGTTTCGCAAGCTCATGCGCTACGGTATCGGCGGTGTGCTTTCGTTTACTACGTTTCCGCTGAAAATTGCTGCCGTGATAGGCGGTATCGCCACACTCGCAGGCCTGGCACTACTCATTGAAGTTATCGTAGAGCAGTTTATAAACCCCGCCATGCCCTCTGGCTACCCCACGCTTCTGTGCGTACAGCTCATTTTGGGTGGACTAATCTTATCCACGCTTGGCGTTATTGGCGAATACATCGCGCGCATCTATATCGAAACGAAACGCCGTCCTGCCTATATTGCCAAATCGATCGAGGTTCGCACACCTGAACATAAACCCGAGCGCGATCAAGAATTACGGTAGAAATAGATCTCTAAACAGGACAGGACAACGGCTCCGTTGTCCGTCGCATGCCTCGTCCCCGACAATACCCTCTGGCTCCGTTGCCCGGCAACTCTTTCAAAGCCTCTTTCGTCCTGTAACTTGCCTTCTGCTGTAATGAGGAAGAAAAATCATCTGTTACAAGTTAGGATTCATTAATTAAATACTTTCTGTCGAAGCATAATGAAAGCTAGTTCACCTGAGCATGCTGCTCCATTTTGATGAATAAGACACAGCTCATCTGGACGGATTTCCCTTTTTCGGTAAAGTGAAAAAGACCTAGATTCAAATATTCGATCGCCAGAGAGTAACAAAACGACGGAGGGGGAAATTATGGCAAAACGTCGTTCAAGCATACTTCTCGTGCTTTGCGTGACGCTATTATTGTTGCCTGGAATGGCGCTAGCTAACGAGGGTGACAGCGCAATCGACAGCACCAACGACGCTATCAGTAGTAACGAGGTTATACTCAATTCCAAAAATGCTGACGATACCAGCGATAATAACGAGGCAATCACCAAGACTAACACTGCTGACGATGCTAGTAACGCTAACAGTACCAGCAATACAACCCCCAATGCCAACACTAAGGCTACGACTGTCCCCTCTGAGGAAGACTTTAAAGACCTGCCCGAATCACTCTATAAGGTTATCGAAGGTGATAACAGCGTATTCATCCAGAAGAGTCACGACACTCTATCATTCCGTATCAATGGACTTTTTTCGAATTTTAACTGCCTAGTCGTGGATCGCTCGATTTTTCCTAACGAAAATTACACTGTCACTGCCGACTCAAAATCAACGGTAATAACACTTAAAAACGAATATCTCTCGTGCCTTATTGTAGGTATGTATAAAATCAACATCTTTTTTAAGGATGGCTATTGCACCGCCAATTTCACGGTCATTGGACCAGGTGAGATAACGGATGAAGCCGAGAGCAATAGCGTCTTCGCAGCTGAAAACGTCAAACCCGACAACAATATCTCCAACACTTCCAAGATAAACACCACTCCTGCTACAGGCGATAATACTCCTATCTTGGCGTTTATTTCGCTGCTGTTTAGCTGTATCGCATTGATTGGCTACACTGTTGTTGTAAGCAGAATGAAACTGAACCAGCAATAACAATGAACGGACAACGGAGTCGAAGGGTGTTGTCCGCTCAGCTCCGTTGTCCGTCGTCCGCTGTTCTATTCTTCAGGAGTTTCTTTGTCCTTCTCAGCGGCTCGCTTGCGGCGCACCTGCTCAACGGCAGCCCTCAATGCTGCTTCATCTTCGGCACGAGCCACTTCTTTAGTGGACTTCACCAGCTTAACAAGCTCAAATCCCAGCAGCAAAACCAAAGGCACCACAACGAACGGAAAGAAAACCAGCGGATTAGAGAAAAGAGAAACCACAGTTCCCAGCGCTGCGGATATAAACACTACCTTACCCACTACGTTTATCGAGGACACGGGTTCAGAATCTTCCACAGCGTTGGCATCACCTTTGGTATGAAACATGAGCTGACCGCCCTCTTCATACACGCTCGTTATACGGTGCGTATTCAACGCACCCTCTAGCTTCGACTCCGTAGAACGGAACGTAATAATATCGCCCACCTGAAGACTCTCAGGATCAACCGCTTCGGTAACAATAAACGAATGCACAGGAATGGCAGGTTCCATGGAACCTGTAAGCGTACGCATAAAACTGTAGTTACCCAGCGAAGGAACCTCACCCGCTGGTGTGAAGACCGTGCGCAGCAGCACAACCAACGCCAAAGCAATAACTACCGCTGCTAACACATTAACAACGCGAAGCACGCATTTCATTACCCGCGGCCACCTTTAGAAGAAACATCAGAAGGAGTACGAGAAGCTACCTTAGACTCACCAGAATCCACATCGGTTTCCCCAACAGAGCCACACTGCTCAACCACAGCATTGTGCGAACTGTCAGAGTTAGAGTCAGAATCAGAGTCGCAACCCTGCCCAATCGAAGCATCCTGCGAAACATTGCCTCCTTGAGCGCTCTGGTTGGCAGGATCACCGTCAATAGAATCATCGTTGCCCGATGCAACAGGAACAGCCTCGCCGCGCAAACGGGCAAGAAGGTAGTTCGAAAACCTATTGCCTTCAGCACGCTTTTCTGCGCGAACTCGAGCTCGTTCAGATTGCTCCAAACGAGCATTCAGTTGGCCAATGTGCTGTTCGAACTCCTGCTTAAGCTGCGCGAGTTCATCAACGTGTCGCTGCTCTGCTTTAGAAGCTGCCTCCTTATGAGCATTTGCAGCTGCATCCATCTGCTGACGCAATTCTGCCAGCTCAGCATCAGCCACCTGACGCATATGCTCAGCAGAGGCGTTTGCAGCCTCCACCTGCGCTTTAGCATTTTCTTCTACAGCTTGCTTCTTTTCCTCGGCCTCGTTTTTCACCATCTGAATTTTGGCTTCAGATTCATCACGTACCGCAGCAAGACGACGCTCAGCTTCTCTCATTGCCGCCGCGATTCGTGTATCAGCATCAGACTTAGCCGCCTGCGTCTCTGCCCTTGCGGCCGCAAGATCAGATTCAGCCTTTTCTTGTAAGGCAACTGCCTGAGCATTGGCTTCATCGAGCGCGGTCTGACTCTGAATCCTCGCATCCTCAACGGCAGCAGAAGCCTCTTTCTTTATATGTTCAACTGTAGCAGCAGCCTCCGCCTTAGCAGCCGCAACAACAGCCGCAGCCTCTTCCTTTGCTGCAGCCACCTTGTTGACGGCATCATCAAACGCATTTTGTACCTCTGCCGCCGTTTCCATACGCATACGCTCAACCTCAGCTGCAGCTTCTGAACGAGCCTGAGCTGCCTGTTTTTCGGCAGCTTGCTTACCCTCTTCGGCATCTTCCAAAGAATCACGCAATTCATCCAAATCTGCCTCGGCGAGCTGCATGCGCTGAGTCAAGCCCTGCTCACGCTCTTTAGCCTGATCAAGCTGCTCAGAAAGCTCCTTGCGCTCATCTTCTAACGCATGCACTTCCACCTTGAGGGCCTTTACCTTGCTTTTCAGCTCTCTATTCTTTTTGCGCTGCTCGTCGAGCGCCTCTTCAGCATCAAGTTGTGCCTGAGTAACCTCTTCGATAAACACCTTACGTACTTCCACATCGGGAATATCGCAGCTGTCTACAAACTCTTCCTTGATTTCCGTAATGAACTTTGGCGCCACAGGCTCTCGCTGTTCGCTCGCAAGCTCAGATAGATTACGATCGTCAGAAATGAGACTTTTGAACACCGCATAATTATTGATGAGATTGGTATACATCTGAACCATATACTCATCATCAAAGGCCAACGCAGAATCTTTTACCTCAATGTTGTAGCCCACTTTGTCATAGCGCTCCATAAACTGCCACAGCTGAAAGCACTTACGATAATTCAGGTCTTTCATGATAAGGTTGGTGCGCTGAATAGGACTACGCACTACCGAGCACCCCTCCATAATCTGACAAAACGAGCTATTTCGCAGTGCCATAACTAGGCGGCGCACACGATCGATGCGCATGAAGGTATCAACGTTGTCAGCGTCGTTTTCGGCAAAGTTCTGACGGTCTTTCACCGTCATTTCAACGTTGTACTCAATTTCTTCATACGCATCACCAATCTTGCTGTGCATGGTAAAACGATTGCGAATCTCATTTCCCGTAGACCAGAAAATCACATCGGTACGCTTGTCCACAAACGTAAGCAGACGCTGAATCAGGTGATACACAAAACGGTTTTCGTACAGATCGTACGTTTCAGCCGTATTTACATTCAAGATTTTAGTAGGATGAATACCGCCATCATCCGAAGGCGCCAAAAACTGCGTATTTTGGCTCAGATGACGCACGCTATCGGCAGAAATCCTCTTCGCTAACGAAACAGGCACCACTTCTTCTTCGGTAGTAATAAAGCGGCGCGGCTTTTCAATAATGCTATTGATAGCATCAAGCGAATCTTCAATTACCGAAATCCATTCTTCATCAACCACCTTAACCAACTCTTCACGCTGCTGATCGATGGTAGTATCGGAAGCCTGCGCTATTTCAAACAGGTAGCGAAAATAGCGATCTTCCTCTTGAATAGGCTCCATTTGAGCGGAAAAGCTGCCGTATAAATCCTGAATGGTATCTGACATTTATTACCCCACAAGTAAACATACCCGAACATTGCATAAACGCCCGAGCCGGTTTCTAGTACATGTTCTGAATTCTTAGCAAATACGAAATGCTATCGGGCAAGCCGCCTTCGCCAAAGGTTTTTTCAATGTACTCGATAAGTCCGCTCATTTCGTCACGCACAAAGCTGACATTCATAGACTCGAACTTCTTCAGTACCTTACGCGCTATGATGTAATCCATACCGCCGAGTTCAGTACCGCCACACGCCACATATACAGGAATAAAGTCATACATCTGCTTGATAATACGGTTGCCAAACGCCAGGCGGAAACGTGTTTGCAGATACTGATCCAGTTTGTGCATCTTTTCCAGTAGCTCTTCAGAAACCACGTGCTCCACTTTGGCTTTCTGGAATAGATACTGCAGGTGATCACTGGTAACATGCACGCGCTCATGGTGTGGACACTCGAACGAATCGGCACGCTCATTCAGCTCGATAGGAATAGCGCGGTCATACACTTTGTCGGTAATAGTAAAGGTGGAATCGTCATTATTGGCAGTACCCACAAACCACAAACTATCAGGAACAGTGATTTTTCCACCATTGAGAGCCTTTGGATCCCCCGCCCAAGCGGTAGGCACCAAATCAAGCACCCATTCGTCATGACTGGGCATTTCCAAAACCGAAAGAATCTCGGCAAAGTAATATTCCACGCGCGCCAAGTTCATCTCGTCAAGCACAATAAGGCTTGGGTCTTCGCGCAGGCCTGCTTCGTAGAGCGCTCGCAAAAACTCAGTTTCGTTGAAGCGTTTAGAAAACTCGTTGAAGTAACCTAACACTTCGGTGCGGTCGCGATACGAAGGCTGCACTGAGACAATGGTGGCTGGATTGTCTATATAACGACTAAACGAATAGGGTAGCGAAGTTTTACCCGTACCAGAAATGCCTTCTAAAATAAGCAGCTTGCTCGCTGCCATACCAGCAACAAAGCGACGTACCACTTCGGAAGAGTAATACAGTCCCATTTCGTTGCAAGCAAATTCTCGATAGCCTTCCGCAAAATGCTCGAGCGTAATGTCGTTATCGTACGCGGGCGGTTGCCAATCGCGATACTTCAAATCTACCTGCGAAAGCTTGGGGAAGCGAGTAGCCAGAGAAATTTCCTTTTCTTCAGCAAGCGTTTTGGCTTCAACCGTGGCCTTAGCCATAGCTGCCGCAGCACCAGAAACAGAATCGCCATCGAGCGAAAGTGAAGCAGAACCTGCGACCACACCAGCTCCTTCACCGCCCGCTGCCGAGCCTCCCCCGACCACATTGGCAACCGTCGGAATGGAATCATCAGTAAGCGCAGAAGCACCCACATACGGAATGCGCTGTGTGCCTCCCATAGCATTAACCTTTAGAGCAAGAAGCTTGTTCTTTTCGTCCATAAGGTCCAAAACCTGCTTGTTCAAACGACCAATTTCGCGATACAGCGTTTTATTGTCGGAAGTATCGCTCTTAAGGGCACGATGCAGTTTCCAGCGACGCACCACAATAATGGCAATAAGAACAGAAATAGCTATGAGCAGCACAAATAGAAGTACCGCACCGATTTTACCCACCAAATCAAACGTATTGAAGTACGTAAGAAAGATATTAAAGTAGTCAACCCATCCAAAAATAAACAAATTTAGTATGGAAGCGAACACCGCAACAATGTTATATACCACCTTTGCCAGCAACTCCCAGGCAAAGCTCAGAAACTCGCTCACGGTTCACCTTCTTTCTTAAAAGCGAAAGCGCACACCGGGCGCAAGCCCCAGTGTGCGCGCACTAGTTACATTTACTTCAAATCAGAACCTGATCCGCTATCCGTAGAGCCTGATTCGCTATCAGCAAAACCCGAACCCCCACTCTGAGAGCCAGATTCTGTGCCCTCGGAAGAGTTGGCAGATGCCAGCTTGGCCTCTGCCTCAGCTTTCAAACGCTTAGCTTCCGCTAATACCGCCTCTGCTTCGGCACGCGCAGCTTCAGCCTTTGCGCGTTCCGACTCGACAGACTGAGCTTGCTCACGATCAACAATTGCTTCGGCCTGCTTCATACGGTCTTCCTCAGTCATGGCACGCTTCAGGTTCATACCTACAATTACCAGATGATACACCTGATAGATGAAGAACAATAGCATGGGCACCACAATCACAATAAGGAAGCCCCATGTACTCGAAAGGAAATCTATAACCTTGCCTAGATACGGAATCTTAAACACATATTTGCCCACAATATCGCCATCAGCAATTACATGCTGATCAGCCAACTCGTTGTTATCGCCCTTGGTGGTATAGCTATTCAAGCCATTTACTTCATTGATAGCAATAATACGGTGGGTGTTGAGCGCATACTGATTATCAATAATGGCATGAAAGGTAACGATGTCGCCCACCTGAAGAGAAGAAGGGTCGCACTGCTGAATGAAAATCAGATCGTTTTCATCAAACGTAGGTGCCATAGAATCGGACTGAACCGTAAGAGGGGTAAACCCAGCTAGGTTCGAAACGCTGCCATCCTCCTTAGCAGCAAGCGTGGTGAATGCAAATAACGCTGCAATCAGGATAATGATCCACATTACAACGCTGATCACAATGGATGCAGCTTTTTTAACCGTACTCATTTCGACCTTTCTTATACAACAAACGCCTGTATTCTTATATAACAACCTTTGCTTGTTATCATCGTTACTGCTGTTCTGGCTGCTCAATGCCTTCAAAGCGCATTGTTACCGAATAATCGGCACCCTTAATCATATTAGTGCAATTTTGGTCGGTTCCCTCCAACCAAATTCGGACGACAGTGGGTTTGTCTGTGTCCGCAATCAGGCTAAACATGTTAGCCTCTTGGTTTGAACTTCCCGACACAATTCCGAACGTAGTTACACTACCCGAGCTTGTTGAGCTTGCACCAAGATTGGGATTGTATACCCACGTTTGTCCATCACAGGTAAAGCTCATACGCATAGCCTGCGGCAAGCCCGAAACGTTAGAAGAAAACGCCGTTCCCGCTTCCCCATTGCTACCCGATTCACCGGTAAGACGCACTATCACATTTTCATGGCTGATAAAGTGCAACGTGAATTCAAGATATGCCCCTGTTTGAGCCTGGACAACCGAGCCATCTTCATAGGTGAAGTTCTGTCCATCAAAGGTGGTTACTGGCTGAAGCTTAGAAGTATCAATATTCACGCCTTGTTCCGAAGAGATACGCGCAGATATTTGGTCAAAACCTAAGGTTGTTACGTATTGATCGAAGCTATCATGTGCGTCTAAGTCGAAACGTAAGGCATTGCCGGCATTCGCATTAAGAGCTAACTGGCGAGCTTTTGCCTGATCGGAGATAGAAAACCACGCAAACGATGCCATGACGATGGCTACCAGGGCAAACAGCACTAACAACACCGTAGCCGCCAAGCGATGGCGCAAGTCTTGCTTTTGTTCTTGTTGCATTTACACCCCCTGCCCGTCAAGCACGGCAAATAAGTCAACATGAAGAATGCCTATGTCGTTGTACAGATAATCAGCACTATCCAAATCGGTGCCTTCAATGTAGTAATACACATCCATCCGATACGTTTGTCCCAAGTCCATAGCAAGCAATGCATTTTGCGGGCGCGTGGCGTTCTCATCGCTGCGCATGAGGTAGGTAGTATAGTCCTGAGCATTATCGTTTGCACAGGCCAGTTCCCCATTCCCCCAACCAAGCAACATGCCTTCGGAATATCCAGGAAGAGAAGGAGCGGTTGCTGGGTGCTCTGAACGATGGGAGCCCGCAGAATCATCGAGCGTAAAATAGCGGCTCTGAATCACTTGACCGTTGCGTGAAAGCTTAATACCCACACGCGTTGCCTTCAACAGCTCAGTATTGGCACCTTCAGGAGCTAAGGTATCGCCCAAATACACATTTACCGTACCAGCGGCCTTCGAAGCGCCCGAGCCTGTTACATTAGCGCGCACATCGACCCACCCATGGTAGAAATGCTGACCATCTTCTGCCTTCTCAAAGTGCACAGCACGGCCCCGATCGTCGGTACGCGTGCACTCTACAAAACCCTCAAGGTCAAAGGTGGAAACAGGGTACAACGTAAGAGGATTGGGACTATTAGAGGAAAACGCAACATCACCTTCACTGCTCCAACGATCAGCTGAGGCATCACCCAGTTCAACCACCAATTTGCTTTCATCACTATGAACTGAAACAGAATTAGTATTCACCACCGCATTGCTGGTAAACCACGCATACGTAGCTGCAATAAGTACGGCTACTATCACCACCAACACAAATGCTGTACCAGCCTGAGTTAGCCTGAACTTTGCTCTGTTAGAATTCGTGCTCATGGTGCCTCCTTTAAGCCTTGGCGCCCGCAAACGCGAACCGTAGAGAAATATCCTTAGACTGCGCTTCGGTGATGCAGTTAGCATCGCAGCCTTCCATATACACGAAATAACGCACGCTGGCTACTTCATTGGCACCGAGCGTGAATAAGGGCGTGGCGCCCGAACGAGCCGTTGGTGTATTACCAGAGCCTTCCATGCTGTATGCGGCAACAGACCGAGCGGGATCGGAGACATACTTCCATGAGGTTTGTCCATTCACCACCACATTGCTTTGCGAAGTAGTGCGTTGCTGAGCTGCCTGGGAGGTGTTGCCTAAATCATCGCACTGAAAAATATAGGTATACGTACCCGAAGAACTTTGAATAACAAAACCCACGCGCGCTGCAGCCAACAGCTGAGGGTCGGCCGAAACACTCATTTGACCTTGATATAAGTACACCAAAAGCGGTGCCTGAGAACCCTTCAGATAAAACGTGCCCGTTAAAGCATATTCGCCCAGCTGGGAGGTGCAATTCGAATAGTCAGTGGTAATGCCGCTGGCATTTTGGAAGGTAGCGCGCCAAAAATTGGAAAGATCGGAGGTAGAAATGGGATACAGCGTTTTATCGGCAGCAGCCAACTGACACTGTTCAGAGAAGGGACCTTGTTCAGTAGAAGAAATGAGCAAGTCATAACCGTCTTCACTAACGGTATGCGCCACTGGCTCTACGTTGGTAAAGCGAGAGTTGGAAAACCACGCAAACGTAGCAACACTCAAAACCAACGCCAAAACCACCAGCCAAGCAGCCGCTGCAACCATGTGCTTGCGCGCAGAAAACACGCTACCCAAACGAACCCGTTCGTTGTTCTGTATAAACGCCATACGCACCCTACCCTTGGCTTCCCGCGAAGAGTAGTGCAAGCGAAGCTAGACTGGTGCCATACAGGTTGTTGGTGCAGTCTTCGTCACAGCCTTCAAGCCACACGTACACATCTACCTGCACGGGTACGCTATGACTGGCACCATCAACGGCTGCGGGAAGCGTTACCAATTTGGTGCCAGGCCTAGTAACCTTGCCGGCTTCTTCGTCGTATTCACAATAGTTAGTGGAGTTCAGCGGGGTAAACGTTACCGTGGAGCCATCAGTTTTGGTGCTGTCTAAAACATCGCCCGCCTTGCCGTTTTTGGTATTGTAGTTCGCCTGAGGATTATGCTCTTGGGAAAGTTCAAACACGTATTGATTGACCACGGGCTGATTTTCACCCGGCTGATGAACCACCAAACCTACCCGCAGTGCCGTTGAAATAGGGTTTGCTTTGTCTATATCGTCAAAGCGAATGTCTGCTAAATACACATCAGTAGGAAGTGAACTGGTAGCCAAATAGAGCGTAGTTTCATAGTAGTCAGAGCGCTGAGCTGGTCCAAAAAACGTAGCCAGTAACGAATCTTGCGTGGTACCCCCCCCCGTAAAGCCGGTAACCCTCTGAAAACCATTTTCGATACTATCGGTTGAAACAGGGTTCAAAAATCCTTGAAACGAAAGGCCAGCATTGGACTTATATTCGCCATTATACTCATCGGAAATAAGGAAGGTTGCACCCGTACCAGCAGCCATTTTCACATCGGTAATATGGCGATTGGCGTTGTAGATATACCAAGCGTAGGTAACCATCACGGCTGCGAGCGCCGTAACAATAAGCGTCACCAACAGGCGTTTAAAGCGCCTGCTCAGCTGTTGCAAATCGCGCATCTCTTCCACCGGAGCTTACCTCCCTTCGTTCCACAAAACCAACCATGGGTAAAACTCACGCAACACTTCATTCTACGCGAATTCCCCTTGCATAGCACCTTTAAGCACTAAGCACATGATCTCGTCAAACATAGAGCATTAAGGGCTTAAAACTCACGTAACCAAATCATTAGTTCGCTGCCCTAACCCTCGACAAATAATCTCACGTTACATTGTTACTTTGTTTGAAAGGATTCTTATCAAGGTATTACCTCATTTTGAGATAGATTCGATCAATTCACTAACTCGTTCAAGGTTACTTTTTTACTTTTGTTGCAATTCGTTTTTTCTCCTGCGCGCGACTTAAGGTTAACTATGGTTGATGCCTTTCATGTTTACGCGAGTTAAAGTGTAGGTTACGTAGTCGGAATGACTGTAGCCCACCACAGAACCAGAAGCGTTCACGGGCGTGTCGCCCACGCCGTCACCTGACAGGTGCGCCGTCATAACCAAGCGGTAGTTGGCGTAGAAATGCTGAGCCGATTCAATGTCGGTGTTCACCTTCACCACAAAGCCGTGCCTGAGGATGGGGCTGCTACCATCACGGGTAGCAAGGCCATCATCGGTAACAGTATCGGTAAACACGATGCTGTTACCATCGGCACTTAGCGTACCGGTTCCCAGATGGGTGCTTTGTTGAACGAAAAGATACTTCTCGATGTCTGAAACATCTTCGTAGCTGCCATCTTCCTCGCGCTTTTGCAAGCTGAGCGTAAAGGTTACACTCTTCGCCTTGCTCAGCTTCTCATCAGCACCGCTCAGCTTGGACAGATCGTAGGTTGCCGCCAGCGCAATGGTACCGTCAGCCGTGCCCAAGTCGTCCACGTTAATGCCCAGCTGCGTTTTCTTGGTTGCCGTAAGAGCGATGGTGGAAGTGCCGCCGCCCTTGCGATAATAGCGCATCTTACCTTCATTATCGGCAGTCATAGTGCTCGTACTCAGCGTATCCGCATGCGGGGAAAGGAACGAACGATAGGTGGGCTTCGTGTAAGCCGAAGCGTTTTCCGAAGCGGCGATCGCATTTTGGCAAGCAGGGCCCGACATCTGCAGGTCGGCCTTCATCTGAATAGAGAACGAGGTATTTGCCTCAATTGCAATGCTGCGAATACCACTCAAGTCGATAGGCGTTCCTTCACTATCGGAAAGGACAAGCTGCATGTCTCCACCATCGGCGTTCCACGACTTGCCGCTCACCGCAGCCTCGCCTGCACCAGCCGCCGTCCAACTCCACTTCACGTTGCCTGCGGAATCAGTCGATTTGCTGGGCTTGTAATAGGTGTCCCCCACCTTCACGTAGAAAGAATAGGTGCCTGAGGTACCGCTAGGATAGCCGCTCGCGCCCGTAAGGTCAGAACCGCTATAGCTTGCAAGCGAAGAGTTCAGCTGGTAATACAGCGTGTCCGAACTGTTGTATACGTTGCTGCAGCTTACGGTATCGGTCACATCCATCTTGAACGAATTAATTGTATCAGCACTCATTTCCTGAGTATCGTCCGAAGCACCAGCAACCAAAGTATCGGTAAGCGTTTGCCCATAGCCCGAGGCAACACTATAGGTTGAAGCGGTGCCCACATGGATGTCGGTCTCGCGCTCATTTGAACCCAGCACGTAGTTGACACGCGTATTCACATCGCCTGCAACCGAGGTTCCCGTATAGCCGTCCACGGTAGTCGTAGAGCCCTTAGGCACGCGAACCACCAAGAAGAAGTTCTCGGATGGATGAGGTTCTGTGTTGTCATCGATTGCAAGATCGTACCGATCGCCCGTATCCCCAAATACCCAAGGACGGTAGTAGTCATAGCCTGCGTCGGTCTTAATGCGCACACCAGCTTTTGCGTCATTCGCATCGGTCTTAACCCATGCGCCCGAAGCCTTAGGCCCAGAAGCTTTTACTCCCATCAGCTCGCTGAGCCACTGCTCTTCATGCGAACTGTTCGCGGAGTCCACAAAATCGGTCAACGCAACCGAAGCAGCTCCACCAGCACCCACAGTATAGTGATATTCCTTATTGTTGTGCGCGATATCAACCAGCGTAAGCTGGGTTCCCTCGGGCAAGGTTCCCTTCTCCCCATTACCACTGAACAGGATTTTCTTGTTCAGCGATTTCATGGAGCCACCACCCTGAAGATAGGTGTTCCAGCCATATTCGGTATCAGTGCCATAAGCCTTGTTGTAAGTCCAGGTAAGATACCCTGTCATAGCATCGCCCGCACCGGTAAGCACATGGTCGGTTTTGTTTGAATAATCTGTTGTCTTGAAGTTAGTACCGTAGGTATAGGTTGCCGCGAAGTTAATCTCCAACAAGCGCTTAACCACAATGGGAACTTGAACCTTATAGGCATGATTGGCGCCGTCGTTGAAAGTTACGGAAAGAAGCGTGAACTGACCCTTATCGTTATCCCAGTTGGTAGAAGCACGGAACTGCATATCACTGGTACCATTACCCACAACCGAAAGCGACGCAGCCTCATCGCTCTTAACGAAAGATTTCGTGGTTTCGTCTAACACGAACTTTTCAGCCTTGGCCGTTACATACTGCTTGCTAGAGCCGTTATTCAAGCGAACCGCATCGGAAAAGCCACCATTCGTTACCAGGTTAAGATAATTGGTTACGGTTGTGGTGTCCTGACCGGGGATCTCAAGGACTTTAAAGTCCTTTTCCGTGGCGACCTTCTTCGAGGAAGACGAGTTCTCCGAGTTGTAGCTTTGAGCAGAGGTTGCGCTGTATTCGTTTTGGTTTTGATAAGTACCATTGTCACTTCGCCCACCAATGTTGGTGTAGGTGTAACGACCGGCAACGTTTGTTCCCGCCTCACCCTTAATGGTCGAAGCTAAGTCAACGTTCGCACCGTCACCAAAAAGGAAGCGATCAGTGTCGGTACTGGATACCTTCACAGCGATGCCGCTCGTCGGGCTCGTGGTCACGTAAGGTGAAGCGGCTACGGTTGCCTTTTGAGTACCATCGTCGTTTATCTCGTCGCTATAGAGCGTCTTATCCGCATCGGGGGCGGCAAGCGTATCGTTGTAGTCACCGAAAGCCACGTACGAAACGGTGTTCACCTGCTTCACATTACTTTGGTCTTTGGTGGTATCGAGCATCAAAGGCGGTAGATCACTGGTTGTTTTACCTTTGATCGGCTTGATGTCGATACCCGCGGCATAGACCTGTAGGTCAGTCTTTGTCTTTGTGTCACCGAAGAAAATACCCTGGCCGTTTTTGCCATGGAAGTCATTGTTGTCGAGCAGGACGTTCGAAAGCTTGAAGACACCCTTGCCGTCACCACAAATACCACCAGAGCGGCTCTTCTGATTATTCGAACCCTCCCACATATTGCTCGGGTTTTCAAATACATTGTTCTCGATTTTCATATTTGTGATATTGAACGTTGGCTTGCCCCCAAGGGAACCATTGATGCCACCCGCATACGAGCTGCCAAAGGTTACACCACTCACCACCACGTTATTACAGGTGACTACTGGCGACCCAGAGATATTGCCGGAAATGCCGCCCGAAACCTCACGGGACTCAAGGTTGATATTGCTGACCTCGCACGTATCAAATTTAAATTCGCTACCACTCGTTATATTACCCGCAATACCGCCAGCGTTTTTAAAACTACCTGCATCTGCTCGGCCGAATATCACCTTCGTATTTGTATCACCCGTTACCGTCAAGTTGTAGGCATATATGCTGTTCTCAGCCTTACCAACAAGGCCACCAACGCCACCAACTTTACCAGCACTTGTTGGAACAGTCAGCGTCACCTCAGAGATAGTCGCTTTCCCACCGTTGGTTGCTGGATTGGTGTTTGCATCGATGTTCACGAAGAGGGCACCGCCGCTAACGCCGAAAACACCGCCAACCCTAGGGTCGTCTGAGCCTGCCGTAATCATTGAATCCTTGACAATATCCATATCATTCGTTGCCCAAACGCCACCTTGGGAACCGGTGTTCAGCTTGCCGACGAAGCCGCCGACGTTTTGAACGCCCGAAATCTCCATGTTGCTATAGGAGCAATCATAGAGCTTGACTGGAGACGTCTGTCCCCCGGTCTTATTCACCATCCCGGTATCGTTCTTGTCGGTCTTGCCCTTGCGGCTTCCGTAACCAGACGAGCCCAACAGGCCACCGACGCTGGAAGCACCAGCTGAACCATTTACTTTGCAGTCCGTCAACGTAACGGCATGATACTTGCCATAGTCTGTCAGCGAGTTGTTATTTGCTGTGGTGCCCGCCAGAAGGCCCACGCCAACCTCAGCATCACCCGAGCCGCTCGCAGTACCTGCATCATTGGTGTACGTCAGCGAGATATTGCAGTCTTTGAAGCTCAGGTTCTGGACGGTGTAGCCGCCGTTTCCCGTTGCTTCATTTCCATCCGCGGCGGCAGTACCGATGCTGCCTCCCACGTTATCGGACGTGTACGTCACCGTGCCAAACAAAGCACCCACACCCGTGAGCTTGTAATTATCGTTGGTGTATTCCTTGATGTCGTAGGCAGTACCGTTCTTGTCGCCCACCTTGATGGCCGCGCCGTTTCCATTGATGGTCGCCACGAGCGGCACAATGCGGTCGCGATCGGCACTCTTATTGGATGCGCACGCGTTGGAGTAATAGCGACCTGAAAGCCCCGTGTAACCGGTGCCGTAAGGCGTCATGTCGTAGTCAATATCATCAGTCCTGTTCACGAATTGCAGATCCATGCCCGAGGCCTGCGCAGCGCAGATGTTGCCCGTCTGCCACGTGGCATACTTCGCCACCAGATAGGGAGAGTTCACCTGGTTACCATCGGTCTGTTCGAGTGCGCCAACATCCTGGCTGCCCGGGCTTAACCTGTCATCCTTGGTCGCTGTTACAAAATCGGCTGCTGCAGCAGCTGGCTTGCCAACAGCAGCGTAGCTGGCATTGCGCACCTTGCCGTAACTCTGATTGCCGAATTGATACGTTGCATTTTTCGACGTATTGCCACCCAAATAGGCCCGCGAACCAGCGTAGGTGCCATATTCATCATTCGTAGTCGCCGTATTTGCCGAACCTCCGCCTGCACCGCTACTGATGATGGCAGAAAGCACAAGCAACCCCTGCGAATCATTGACGGTTGTGGTTATTGCCTGGTTGTTGTTGTCGACTCCTCTATAACGCCCCTGCGAATCGCCGGTCTCGACGCACTTCGTATCGGCAGTATTCAAGTTGTTGATCTTATAATTGCGATCAGTATTATCAAGACTCCTACCGCTAAGTTCACTAAACGCGTAACCGTCGATCACGCGGCCGACGTAGGGGTTGTCATAGCGCGAAGTACCAGCGTTATGCCAAGCATTGAGCGCACCTTCACCACCCGAAGAATTACGGAATACAACGCCGCCGCCCGTAACGGCACCCACGTATCCACCGATGGGAACCAAATGCGAATTACTAGATTCACCTGTCACTGCAGCAATCACTGGGTCGGTATTACTGGAGGAAACCGCAACAACCGCACCACTTGGGGAAGACACAGCCACCCCATCAATAACATTGTCGCCACCCATAATACAACCAATAACTCCACCGAAGAATGAACCAGGGACCCCACTGCTATCCTTCTCTGAATAGCGAATTGCCGAAATACCCGATTGGTAAACCACATTCAGGTTCTTAACAACACTTCCGTAGCTATACGGAATCAATCCCATCAAAGAGCCTGTGTTGTTGTTGATGGAAATAGTCGCCTGAGTTCCACCCAAATCACCGACGATTACACCCCTAAAGGGATTGCTCTTGTTGCCCAAACCTTGGAAAGAGGCAGCGTCAAACTCAATCGTATTGTTGTTATCATTGGTGGGCTCGATGCTGTAGTAAGCGCTCTGCAGATAGGTATGCATCGTGTCTTCATCAAGCGTGGTTTTAGAATCGGTAGTATCCCCGTCTTTCTTCTCCCACTTTTTGCTCGACGCGTTTGCCTGCTTGTAAACGTAGATGATTTCCTTATCGGTACTGCCGCCATTACGACGTTGGCAAAGCTCAGACTGATCGGCAGTGATCGTTACTTCCCAACCATCCACTGCACTCCGCGTGTTGATATAATCGGCCACCGCGTTAAGTTCGGATGCCTTGGTTATGGCATAGGGATCACCGTAGGTGCCGCAGCCCGTAGCGAGCTTGGGCACGCGCTGGTTAACCTTAATTTCATGGTATTGAACGTTGTTTTCGTTAGCCTTACCCTTTTTCACGTACGGAAGATAGCCGCCGAATTGTGGTGTGACCGCATTTGCTGTTTTGCCATCAACGGTAACAAGACCATCTTTGGTCTCATAGGTGTTCTCGTCGTAGTACCAGAGCTGCTTGCCCACATATTCGTTGTTTTCCCCGTTGGCATCAATCTCACTACCGAACGTGACATTATTTTTGCCTTGGTCAGCGTTCTGGTCAGCCTTAATGAACGTATATACCGCAGAGCCCGTCTTGCCCTCGCCGTAGCCGAAGCTCTCGAGCAGGCTTGCACGGGTGAATATCGTGTTGTCCGTTGCGCTGGGAAGATTGATAAGGTTGAATGTCGCCGTCACCTGGTCGGCCGCGCTGCCCACGCCAAGCTTACCGAACAGCGACGTCGCCGCCTTAGCACCGTTTGCGTACCCCGACCCCGTGGTCGAAATATTCTTCGCGTTCAGGTTCACGTACGTCTGCATCTCATTGATGAGCAAAGGAGCGTAGGTGGTTGCATCGGTCACGCCATCGACCGTCAAACCATCGAGCGTAAGCCCATTGATAGAAATCTGCTTAACCGAAGCCGAAGACCCGTAAATATAGCGGCACACCAAAGCACCCGATACGGTGCCTCCTGAGCTTTTATCGCCGTCGTTAACCGCAATCCCGATAGTACCGCCCAGCGTGACATTGCTTACCGTGAGGTTTGCGCTCATCGTACGCAAAAGCCCGCAATGCATATTTTCATGCTGTGTGCCAGCCGCGTTGGATTTGTTGTTGGTGTACTCAGATCTAATATTCGAATAGCAGAACTTGATATTCACGTTTTGAACGTATACGTTTCCGCCAGGCTGTGCCGGATAGTAGCTATAGCCGCTCAAATTGATTGTGTTTTGGTCTGGACTTTTGCCGCCATCAATATAGACCTGATAACTATTAAGCCCAACACCTGCGCCAGTCATCCCCGGAGCAACGTACTTCTGTATGTCCGCGGGCGCATAGCGACACGCAGACCACAGAAGCAGCTCTTGAGGGGTTGTGAGGTGAACAGGCGCAACCGTATAGTCTTTCCCGTTGCTTTTCATGTCGCTGTATGCGCGATCAAGATTGTAGTAGTAGCGAACACTTTGATTGGTGTTGTGGTCTTTGCCGAACTTAGAGCGATTCTTGTAACTGTTGTCGTTTCCCGCGTTACCGCTCATATCTAACGTGTCGGCTTGAGTATGCAGCGAAACAACCGTATTCCATTCGCCGTCCATGAGTTTACTATCGGGCTTTACGCCATTGCCCACCCATTCGTCGAATACCGTTACCTTGGATGCAACGATGGCCTTCTCGCCGCTGGGAACCCTATAGGCAGTTTCCCAATAAGCCCTGTCCTCCAGGTACAAACCCGTATAGGACTCAGAACCGTACACTCCAGCGGCTTTCACCTTGCTGCCACGACCAACGAGCACGCCAAGCATTGTAGCTTGGTCGGCCTTGATGGTTGCGCCCGAAAGATCGATGGCATAGTCGTTGATAATCCAGTGACCGCTGGCTGCGTATACGAGGCCGCCGAGTTCCTTGGAATTATCTGCGGTTACGGAAGCGTTGGCTGTTTTGAGGGCATAGGTACTAGCGTCGGTATTCACGTCAGCGTCACCAATGGTAACAACAGCATTGCCCCAGCTGTAGCCCAAAAGACCACCTGCGCCGTTGAGCTTGTCGCCGCTCTTGCCCACGGTCATGCTGAACGAATTGAACGAAAGTCCCGTGATGCTAACGTTCTTTTCAGCCGAACTGGCTATTTTCCCTTCTGTATAAGTACTCTGCGCGATGCAGCCGATAAGGCCGCCAATCTGGGCAATCTTATTACTCGCACTATCGTTCGCTGTAATCGTCCCACCGACTTCAAGGCTCGCCACGTTGACAGTAGCGGCAACATCCGCCACATAACCGATAGCGCCACCAATGCGCGTGTTGCCGTTAAGGGTAGCGCCCATGTTGATGGTCGCTTGCGCCTTCGTGTTGCCCTTGAAAGCAACCTCGGCAGCGCCCGTCACGCTACCTGCAATGCCGCCGATGCTGACATCGCTGCCGAACGAATCATCACAGATAATTATCGGATTACACGTAACACCGCTGAGCGTTGCTTTGCCCGTAATGGTCGCCGCAAGCGAGCCGGCATCGACGCTTAGGCCGTTATCGAACTTCACGAAACCATCAATGGTGAGGTTGTTCACCATCGCGCCACCGCCAATGGCAGCGAAGAGGCCCAGACGGCCGTAGCGATAGAGCTTGCCGTTGCCGTCAGTCGTGTCGCTGGTGGACTCAATCGTATTATCGCCGCGCTTGCCGTACGGCTCACCGATAGCGAGGGTGATCTTTTTTCCGTTGCCATTAAAGGTACCCGCAAACGTCTGGAGTCTGTTAGCGCTATCGAATCCAAGGCCACCGACGCCCGTACCCGACAGATTAACGTCAGTGTTAAGGTTGATGGTCACATCAGAACCCAAGAGCGACGAGCCATCAGACGCATTAAAACCATACACGCCATTCCAGAGATTGGCGAACTGCACCGAAAGCGCAAGGCATACGAAATCCTGCGTGCTCTTGATATCGAGTGTTCGATTACCTTCAGACCATTTTCCTTTGCTCGAGCCAACCTGCCAGCTCCAGTCCGTAGTCGAAGGCCCCTCAAGCAAGTGCGTATCAGCGTTGATTTTGATGAGATCTTTTTGCAGCGTCGTTCCATCAAGCCTGATTACCTCACCGTAAGCCCAGTTGGAATCTTGAGCCCCGCCTAGGTCATCGATTTTTACTGCGGCGCAGCGCTTATAAACCCAGTAATCGGCGTTATCAGCGTCTGCAGGAACGCTATCGCTTCCCGTTCCGCGGGCAAACACAAGCGTTGGGTTGTCCGCGCGAACGTTCGCGATTTGAGAAACAACCTTCTTGGCGGTAAAGCTGTTATCGGGAGCAAACTGCATACCCGAAAAATCGGTTACGCCGCCCAGGCGAATCGCTGAGCCCCAGCTTTCAGCAGCAATACCCGCACCATTTTCAATCGCACCTTCGTTTTGGACGGTCACCCCATTGATATCAGCGATGCTCTTGTTATCAATGCAACCCGCAACGCCGCCAAAGCCCTTGCCCGACTGGACCAGCTTGGTGCATTTGACTGAAGCATTCTTGACTTCAAGCACCGCGCCCGTACCGCGACCCAGCCAACCAACAAGGCCGCCGGTGAACTGCGGGGCAGCTTCGAGCGCAAACTCCGTGGAAACATCCTCAATGCAAAGCGACTTCGAGTTGGTGCATCCCGTCACCGAACCGACAAGGCCACCGAATACCGCGGCGCCTCCCCCATTGCCATAAGTGCTCTTGAAGGTACCGCCCTTGAACGAAACAGCCGTTGTCGAATCAGCGAAGTTCAACTTGCCAATAGCGGAGCCGACGCCCTTCGACTCGTCATACTGACCCGCAAGCGTCACGCCATTATTACCTGTATCGATTTGATCATTGTTAGTAAACTCAACCGAACTACCGAAGCTCACCTCACCGATGAAACCGCCGACGTTACCGCTATTCACATCCCCAACATTCTGGGGGCAAGTGACCTTGGTACCTTCATTCTGAGCCAACGTGAGCTTGGTTGCCTGACCAATAAAGCCACCACTAGCAGTAGTTCCCTTCACCGTGAGATTAGAGAGATCAATTGCACTCGTTACCTCAACGGTCGCGCCAGTGCTCGACCCAACCTTGCCCACAACGCCGCCGGCGCAGCCATTGCCGGACTGAACCGTAGCAGTTGGGACATTACTCAGGGTTCCAACACTCAAGAAAGCGCCATCCTTGGCCTCACCAACGAGCAGACCAGCGTTGCCGCCGTTCGTCTTGACCGTGCCACCTGAAGCAACGTTACTGGGGAGAGTGACCGACTGAACCGTAAAGGCGCCGCTCTCAACCGTGTTTGCCAGCAAGCCCACGTTTCCCGTGGCATCAGCGGTAGCCCCAAGACCTTTTCTTGTGCCCGAGAAGGAATAGGTCACGCTCAGTGTGAGCGAACCCGTGACGGTTCCAAAAAGAGCACTAGTGATGCCAGCAGTTGACTCCGATACGGTAGCGTTTGCCGGGTCGGCAATCTGTACTGTAATGTCAAGCGTTTTAGTACCTGAAACCTTAGCCGCAACAACAGGTTCGCTACCCTCGCCTTTCCAAACGAAGTACGGCATGAAGCTGTTTTCATTGAGTTCAACGTTGTTGAAAAGCGACGTTGCCAAAGCAATCGAACAAACAGACCCGGATGGGCTCTTGGCGTCGAACGTACCCGTGAAAGGGTAATCGTCACTACCAAGACCAAGAAACGCATATCCGCCCTGAGGTGTGCTCACATCGAAAGCACCACCCGTTTGGTTCTCTACTTCTATCGTTGCTGTCTGATACAGGGAGGGGCTGGTATTAGAAATAACGCACAAAGCCGTTGGGTCTCTGAAAAAAATACGAGTAACGGTTTCGCCTTGTACCTCCACCTCTCCGTGACCAGCCATGGCTGCTTGCAGCTGTTCAACCGTATCAATGGTTGCACCTGCGGCAACCATTGCAGGAACGTCCTGCTCGTCCTCCTTATCGGAGGTATCTTCATTGGTATCAGCACTACCCTGACCGGCAGTAGCCCCCTCACCTGCGGTGCTGCCCGAAGAAGCAGAACCCGAGGTTGTTCCGCTTTCACTGGCGGAAGCATCACCCGAACCCGATTCGTCACCACCCGTACCAGCCGAGGTATCACCGTTGATAGCATCAGTGTTTTCTACGTCATCAGCCTGCTGAGCAACAATACCCGAAACCGCGTTTATCTCTTCTGCCAAGGCAACGGTGGTTGGCACCAACATCTGAAAAACCATAGTTAAGGTAAGGCACGCGGTGATTATGCTCTTTACCAATTTCATCTATGAATAACCTCGTTCTATACAAAGCCCCGAAAGGCGCATGTTCCTGTTACTAACTGCCGGCCTGAACCGAAACTCCAAGTTCCTCCCAGCTGGAAGGCTTGGCACTACCGCCAACCCAATAAAAGTTCACAATCTCCGAACCCGGCGACATCGTAAACGTTGCCGTACGTTCGTCAGTATTCACGGTGCAGTTCGCACCCGCATGATTCGTTGCAAAGTGAGGGTCAAGCTCAACCTTTTCGCCCCACTTCAGGGTTACCGTCTGCTGCTTGCCCGTTACGTTTATGCGATAGTTGTAGGCAGCATAATCACCCACAGCGCCCGAATCAGCCCATGAACCGGTGACGGACGCAGACTCAACTGCCGCACGTTCAGCTGGCGTAACAGCAGCCGCCAAGCACGCCAAGTTCGTTCCAGGGCTTTTATCGGGAACAACATTTGCGAAGATTTTGAACTTGATGTTGTTCAGCAACGCCTTATTAAAGGTAACCGTGTAGGTGACGATTTTCGCTTGTGTACCAGGAAGAGTAACGGTACCTGCAGCAGGGTTAATGCTCCAGCCCGATGTGATACTTGTTCCCCCATTGGTGCTGGATGCTTGTATATCTAACGTATAATCAACCTCTTTATCGTTGAATACATTCGTGTCATCAAGCATGCAGTTATACACACGGAAGGTAAAGATGCACGTATCTCCGCTGGTATCAACCACAACACTTTTAGCGGCAGGTTCTGCGGGCGTCTCCGAATAAGGAGCCAACACGTCGGAAGCAAACAGGCTTTGCGAAGTACCCGTAACAGCAACGGCCTTCAAGTGATCGTTTGCGCTGAAGGCGCTGTAGGTTAAACGAATACCGAACACCAGCGCCGCGATAACCAGCACAAAGGCAACCGCCCAGAGCGTCTTGCGCGCTTGGGGGTTTTTTGCCAAGCCATCAATTGCGCCGTTCAGCGAAGCGGTGAGCGAACGGCGCTCTTCAGCTTGAAGCTCATGCTTGTTGTTTTTGGCTTTGCGGTTTCCGAGCACAGTTCCCCCTCCCTACTGTTTCGCGATCAAATACGCTACGTCGGTTTCTTTATAGTTAGTGTCTTTAGGCCACGAGCATTCGATGATGAAATTGGTCGCGGAAGCAGCTTCGCTTCCGTTCTTATCAAGGTCATCTATCTCAAATCGTTTCCAGCGGTAGTTCGGAAGGGCGTTTGTTTGGATGTTGCCATAGGCACCGAAGGTTTGAGGTTTAGCTGCATCAGCGCTGATTGGCGTGAAGTCGATAGCCTCACCCACCTTGCTCCACGAATAGCCGTTACCCATAACATCGCCCGAAGCGGAAGAATCATTCACTTTAGCACGATAGATCTTCACGCTCAGGCCATTGATGTTTGTAGTGTTTGCAACCTGCAGCTCAAAGGCCTTACCGTCGCTATCAACGCTGAAGGCACGACTACGATACACCCTGCCATCCGCAGCGACTTTGTCGTAGTCTGCATCGCTCGTAAGATCAAGTTGGGTTGCCGCCGACTCGCCCGGCACGGTAATCTTCAGCTTGGCAGGAGAATCAACCTTGGCAACCGTTGAAAGACTGTTATTGGTAAGGAACCACGAAAGCGTAAGCGCCGCAAGAATCAAAACGACAACGATAACAGCAAGCGCCGCAAGAATCGGCCCGCGATGCTTGTATATCCAATCTTTGGCTGATGTCATCCGCGCTTCGTTGCCGCTCATGAGTTCGTCACCTCATTTGCGGTAAGACGCACCTGGTAATACTCCACCGCGTTGCCGATTTCATCGTCGGCCTTGTTGTAAGCCGTAGCGCACGTTGCGAGGTCGGCAGAAGACATGGTGCTACTCAGCGCAGGTACCGTTGAACCAGACGTTACGGAGTAGAAAGAACTCGGATTGGCGTTGATGTAGTTCTGCATGGTTTTGTAGCTATCGTTATCGGCCGCGAAAAGATTTTTGTAGTAGTTGGCCTTGCTGGTGTACACGAAGTTCTGGATGTACTCAGGCCATACCCAATACAGTGTTTTTGTAACGGGCTTGGTTGTTTTGCCCGAAGCATCCCTGAAATCGTTTTGCGTGATAGTAAGCTCATCATCAAGAATTGGTGATTCGTAGTACCCATTGGCACACGATTCGAAGAACAGGACGTGACCCGATGCCAGCGTTTTAACCGCATCGGAAACAGCACCCTGCTTGCCCTTGAACTCGCGGGAAAGGGACACCGTTACCGCACCAAGGTCGTCCGCATAGGGGGTTACCGTGAAGGTGAGCTGACCATACGAGCCAGGACCGAGGACATCGTTTTCGCTCAAGTTCACCAAGTTGCTAGTAGCGCTCACGTTCATGGAGTCAGTTACATCAAGCCCGTCCTGACCTGTTTGCGAATCAACCTTGCCCACTTCCTGATCATAGGCACCCTGCTGAGTACCATCAGAAGAGATAGCGTAGCGAGCGCCTGCGGTGCTCGTGTCAATGCCGTTGGCTTTTACCTGGGAGTTATTCAAAAACCATGCCACGCAAGCCAAAATGATAACAAGGGCCGCTACTACAAACAGACCGCTTACCATGAAGTGCTTCCAAAAATCCTTCAGGGTTTGAGCGTGCTCATCAGCCGCAGCGCGATACCCCTCGGCCGCGTTTTGGCTGTGTTGAAGTTCGTCTTCTGTGTTGGTATGTGGGCCTGCTGCGTTCATGCTGTGTTATTGCCTCGCGGTGCCGCGTTCCTTTCTTACTCGTCCGAATGAATATAAAGCCTCAATAGCTCCAAAACAGACCGAGTAACCCATCCAGAAAACACCAAGCTCACCGCTCGATTTCGGGTTTTTACAATCCGTTTAATTTTACCATTTTTGCACTCCAATTAACCAAAACGATTCATCCCTTACCGAATCCTCCACAATAGAGGTTAAGGGGACCAAGAACTCGATTCTAAAGCCGCCCCAAAACCTGACCGAATACAAAAATACCCCCGGGCACAAGCCCGGAGGTATTTAGGAAACCTTATGGGGTTTCAACCCTACTGCATGCTCAGTAGAAGCAGGATTTAAGCGGTCTGAACGCCCACAAAGCCAAGGTTGCCAGTAATTGCGGAAGTGATGCCATTCAGTGCATTCTCGGATACACAATCCTTATCGCAGCCTTCATACCACACGCGAACAGTGACCGTCACAAGTCCAGCATCGCTGCTGATAGTGGTAAGTTTTTTCGTCCCCTTAACAGCCTGACCCTGATTGTTGATACTGCCAGCATAATCACCAAAAGAGGCATAGGAAGTAATAGAAGCCTTGGTTGAATCACCCTCACCCGTTACCCAATAGTCATCTTCCGTTGTTGCAGCCTTATCGGTGTAATAACCCTGATCTGTTGCCGTACCCTTAACCTTGAAGAGATTCCAGCTTTGACCGTTGTCAAAGCTAATCGCGAAACGACCTGCAGTGCCCATATTGGCATTAGCCGCCAAAGTAGTAGCCTCAGTATTAGAATCGAAGTACACATCCATGGAACCATTGGTTACACCAAGCTTAAAGGTGTAGTCGGTGTAAACGGTTTTGCCATCCTCGCGAGCGATAGCCTTTTGATACTCATCAGCCACGGCATGATTGCCAGTACCGCTCGTCCAATGCTTAGTTTCATAGAAATTGGCAGCATCATTGGTAGACACAGGATAAAGCTTGCTCGGGTTATCCTCAGCCGCAGTCATGCTATCAGTCGTCTTGCCCGTGCTCGTGATGTACAGATTCGGTACAGCAGAAGACGTACTTACGTCAGCACCCGTCGCCGTAACGGCATTGTTGTTTACAAACCATGCAAACGTGGCAGCACCCAGCGCTATGGCGGCTACCAGTACCATGGCAATAGCAGCGCCAAGCTGCTTTTTCAGTGCCTTTGTTTCCATAACGGATCCTTTCTCGATCCTATTCCTTCATTTACGAAAATGATACGCCTCTACACAGGAGAGACATTTCATTATACACGCGGAAGTTACCATACCATAAACATGCCTGATGCAAGGGTGCTTTTACCTGAATATATATAAAGTATCCCTGCGATTCTGTCATGCCTACTGCGCAAGCCAGATAACTACGCGACTATCTTGGTCTCTATGATCATGCCGGCGGGGATTCTTGATTGCGACGAGTATCCCACGTTACGGTATTGTTCTTGTAATAGTCAGGGGCATCGGTACCAGAAGCACTGATAGGATCGGTACCAGTGAGCGTATCGGCAATGTCTTGTAAGAACTTCATAATAAGACTCGTATCTTCCGCACCGTCAGAGTCGAAGTCCATAGCGAACTCCACTGCACCGCCTATGATGTTGTCAATGCACTCAGGGTCGTCACCATCAAGCCAAATGACCACCGTGTATTTATCCACGTAACCCACTTTAAAGGTGTCGTCGGCAAGGTGACACACTACTTCATCTGATTCAAAATTCTCACACCCCGCTTCGTTGCCGCCGTTAGCAGCAGGAGCAGCGTAGGTGGTGGGCTCACCGTTGCGGTAGACGCGCACACGTGCAGCCTTTTCCACACCCTTCGAAGCCGAGGCAATCTTTAGCTTGGCATTGTAACTCAAATCTTCCTTGCCTGCGTTACGTATGTAAAAGGTGTACGCCACATAGTTTTTCCCGTTGTGGCTGCCGTCTATTTCGTCGAGGTTGTTGGGCAAATCATCTGCGGCAATGTTGGTGCCATCAGAAACTGCTTCAGCAGTAAGGCGCGCAGTGGCTCCTTCAAACTGACTGTTGTCAGCAATAGCAACACCGCGCCTGAACAGCTCAAGGCGATTTAAATTGATGGTGAAATTGCCCATGTTTTCCTGCATAAACGAAATGCCAAACAGCACCGCCATGAACAGTGCCACACAAATGAGCACCTTTTGCAGCGTGCCAATGCGTAGAAGCGCCTGACCAATGCGCGCCATACGACGCTTAGGCATGTACATGGAAACAATGGCGTCAACATCGATGTCTTCGTCTTCGGCAAGGGCCTCTTCGAGCTCTTTTACGCGAATCATGTGCTTGTCTTCGGCTCGCTTTAGTGCGCGCTTTTGTGCGCGCTTCTTGCCAAAACGACGCTTGGTAGATCCGGATAAACTCGCGGCGCCTTCGGGAACTTCCGCTTGCATAACATCTTTGACGGAAGATTCCGTTTGCGCAGGAGCGTCTTTGGTCAGCCCTCCAGCCTGCGCACTTTCCTGTTCGGTACCCTGATCCTGAGCGGGCGCCGATTCGCGCTGAGGCAGTTCGCCTGCGTTTTCCTTCTTTTTACTAAACAATGCCATAGGCCCTAGATCTTATACTTAGCACGCACGTGTTCCATGTATTCCTTCATGGCTTCACGCTCAAGCTCGTCGGAATAGCGGAACTGCACACCGCAGACGTTGCGATACAAGCTACCCTTAGGCGCCTGGCGCATCCAGCACACAATACCTAACTGAACAGGTAATTCACAGCGCTCGCCGTCTACGCGCACCACCGGCATTTGCACTTGTAGAGCTTCACCCACGTCAGGGTAGTCGTTCAGATACATTGCCAGACCGCCGGCGGAAACGTCGATGGTCATGGCTTCTTTCCACTCATCTTCGGAAGCCTCGTCGCACAAGTAGCGCAGACGCATGGAAACCTTAAAGCGCTCGTCACGGCGTTTGAAGAACGTGCGGTGCTCGGCAACCTGACGCATTTTCCAATACGTACGGATGCCCGCCTTTTCAACCGATTCGGGATAGCCAGCCAACATGAAGGTGTTTTCGCCTAAGGTGTACTGCAGAAGGAACTTCTGATTTTCATCCAAGATAAGCGGTTTACCTGCAAGCATGGGAGCGCTGATGAGGAAATAGGCTTCGTCAATGACACCCTTGAAGGTAGCCATCATATTAAACTCGGTTTTTTGCCCAACGGCCGTATCGAAGGCGACTTTCAACTTTGTTCCAGGCTTTATCTGCAACTCAGCCATTGTGCCTTCCTCCCGATTCCGCGCATACACTATGCCACAATGCAACAATCCCGCTCATTATAGCGTGAACCAAATACCTGAACAACGCAGCCAGACCCAGTGCTAGTCGAACAGACTCTTCATGTCAGTTTCTTTCATAGGTGCACCCGAGGAAGGCAAGCTTTCTGCACAGAACTTTTTGATAGAAGATTTACCACCAAGAAAATCTTCCGCCTTGCCCACTGCGGTAACCGTACGGCTTCCCTTTACCGTGAACGCCTGAACACCCTGAGTGCTGGTAGTGGTCTTGGTTTTTAGGAGCGAGGTATTAAAATTCATCAGGCGATAATCGCTTGAAACCAACGCCAAATCGCACTCTTCCTTCAACACAGCTGCATAAAGCAACTTACTTCCGCCATAAATCGCATTCTTCAAACGTTTTCGATTAGTCTTTGTGGCATACCCCGCCAAAGCAACGCGCGCAACGCGACCATTTTCAAACACAAACAGCACGTCGGCTTTATAATCCTCAGGATCAATTACCCACGTTACGCTTTCGTCGGGGTCCATCTCTAAATCGGTTGGCAAATACGAACCAAGCTGAGCCGACTTCGTATCCTCAAACGAAGCAATCTTACATTTGTATACCTGACTGCGATCAGTAAACACCAACAGCTCATGGGTATTAGAAGAAGGAAATTCTATGAAAGGCCCGTCGCCATCTTTATATTTCAGCGAGCTTGCCTTCTTTAACACACGATCGGTCATTTTCTTCAAATAGCCCTCACGAGAAAGCATCATGGTTACGGGATATTCCTCAACCTCAGGCTCCAGGCTTACTTCGACAACCTCAGACGGATCGATTTTTCCCGTTCTGCGCGGCATCACATGTTTTTTATTCACCGCCGCAAGTTCATCGCTAATAACCTTCTTAATCTTGCTCTCACTAGCAAGCGTATCGTTGAGCTCCGCAATATCAGCTTCAAGCCGCTCGATATCTTTCGTGCGATTCAAGATATATTCTTCGTTGATGTTGCGAAGCTTTAGTTCCGCAACAAATTCCGCTTGGACCTCATCGATACCAAAGCCCTTCATCAAGTTGGGAACAACTTCACTTTCCAGCTTCGTGTTACGAATAATGGCAATCGCCTTATCAATATCAAGCAGAATTGCCTCAAGGCCATGCAGAAGATGCAGTCGTTCGGTTTTCTTGTTCAGATCGAAATTCATGCGGCGTCGTGTTGATTCGATGCGCCACGCTACCCACTCATGTAAGATTTGACGCACGCCCATAACCCGCGGATAGCCATCTACCAGCACATTGAAGTTACACGAAAAAGAGTCTTGCAACGTGGTAGAACGGAACAGCTTCGCCATAAGCTGCTCAGGGTCTACTCCCCTTTTCAAGTCGATAGCAATGCGCAAACCAGAAAGATCGGTTTCATCACGAATGTCGGTGATTTCGCGCACCTTGCCCTCTTTTGAAAGCTTGATAATGCGCTCAATAATGACATCGGTTTTTGTGGTATAGGGTATTTCATATACCTCAATAATGCGCTCTTTAGGCAAATAGCGCCAACGGGAGCGAATCTGAAAACTGCCAAGCCCTGTCTCGAAAATACGCTCCATTTCTTCTCGACGATAAATTATCTCGCCACCCGTCGAGAAGTCAGGCATGGGCATATATTCAAGCAAATCACATTCAGGGTCTTCAAGAAAATGAATAGTGGCCGTACAAACTTCATTAAGGTTAAAGCCACAAATATCCGAAGCCATAGCAACACCAATACCCTTGTTTGAAGACACAAGAATATTAGGAAACGTAGTAGGCAAAAGACGAGGCTCTTTCATAGCACCATCGTAGCTATCAACAAAATCAACCGGATCTTTGTCGATGTCCTTAAAAATCTCAGCGCAAATGGGAGCCAATTTCGCCTCGGTGTAACGAGAAGCAGCATAGCTTAAGTCGCCCGAATAATACTTACCAAAGTTGCCCTTCGATTCAACAAAAGGCGCCAGAAGCGCTTCGTTTCCCGTGGCCAAGCGCACCATAGTTTCATAAATGGCGCTATCGCCATGAGGGTTCAGTTTCATGGTTTGGCCGACAATGTTTGCACTTTTCTGACGATCACCTTTCAGCAAGCCCATCTTATACATAGTGAAGAGCAGCTTGCGATGCGAAGGCTTAAAGCCATCAATTTCAGGGAACGCACGCGAAACGTTCGTACTCATGGCGTAAGGCATGTAGTTTGACTCGAGTGTTTGCGTGATGGGCTGCTGCGTAACTTCAGAGTGCAGACCAATAACGTTCGGATTGTTTACCTGCTTTTTCTTAGACTCTGTTTTAGGTTTCCTTTTTGCCACGATTCCCTCTTGAAACTTTTATTGACTCGATTCGCCCAACCGTATGAAAGCTAGGCGTTTGCTTTTCAAAAATGAACTCTTGATTAACGAACTACTGCAAATCAAGCTGGTCTAGGTACTCCTTGCCATGTTCGGCGATATGACGCTTGCGCCCTTCATCATCGTTGCCGAGCAGCAAGTTGAACATGGCCTCCATCCTTGACACCTCTTCAGGCTCCACCTTGATCAGCCTGCGCGTTTCGGGGTTCATGGTGGTAAGCCACATCATATCAGGGTCGTTTTCGCCCAAACCTTTTGAACGGTTGATGGAACACTTCTGATCACCGATTTCTTTCAGTATTCCGTTCTTCTCGAGTTCAGTATAGGCAAAATACGTTTTTTCCTTACAGTTGATCTCATACAACGGAGATTCTGCAATATAGACATACCCTTTTTCGATAAGCGTTGGTACAAGGCGATAAAGCATAGTAAGAATAAGAGTGCGAATGTGATATCCGTCAACATCGGCATCAGTACAAATAATAACCTTGCTCCAGTTCAGGTTATCCAAATCGAAGGTACCAAGGTTTTTCATGCGTTTGTCTTTAACTTCAACGCCACAACCCAAAACACGCAACAAGTCCATAATGATGTCTGACTTAAAAATGCGTGGATAGTCTTCTTTAAGACAGTTAAGAATTTTTCCGCGAACTGGCATAACACCTTGAAACTCTGCATCACGAGAAGTGCGAATGGCACCCGCTGCCGAATCACCCTCAACAATATAGACTTCACGGCGATCTTTATCCTTCGAACGGCAGTCGATAAACTTCTGCACGCGGTTAGCCATGTCGGTTTTTTGCTGCAAGTTAGTTTTAATGCTTTGACGCGTTTTCTCTGCATTTTCACGCGAGCGCTTATTAATAAGCACCTGCTCCATGATTTTGCTGGCAGCCTCTTTGTTCTCAATTAAATAGGTTGAGAAGCGTTCCTTAAAAAACGCCGTCATAGCCTGCTGAATAAAACGATTGTTGATAGCTTTTTTCGTTTGGTTTTCGTAGGACGTTTGCGTGGAGAAGCAATTAGTTACTAACACCAAGCAGTCCTGCACATCCTGCCATTTAATGGAACTCTCGTTTTTGTTGTATTTCCCTTGCGCCTTGATGTAAGCGTCAAGAGTACTCGTTAGTGCGCTACGCGCGGCCTTCTCTGGTGAGCCACCGTTTTCCAGCCACGATGAATTATGGTAGTACTCCTGCATCTGGAAGATACGCGAGAAGCACAAACAAGCCGTAATTTTCACGTTGTAATCAGGCAAATCTTCACGATCGCGTCCACGGCGATCGGCTTGAATAAAGAAAGGCTCAGTCAGATAGTCGGTACCTACTTTTTCCAAGACATAATCTTCAATGCCCTTGGGATAACAAAAGTCTTCCTCGCTGAAGCCATCCTCGCCTTCAATGCGCAAACGGAACGTAACATTGGCATTCACCACCGCTTGACGACGCATGGTTTCGCGATACCATTCATGCGGAATGTCGATTGAGGTAAACACCTCTAGGTCGGGACGCCATTTAATGGTTGTACCTGTGCGATTAGGCTCATCAGAGGGTTCGATTTGTAAAGCCTTCTTTTTTGCCCCTACAACCTTGCCTTTCTTGAAATGCAACTGGTATTTGTTGCCATCACGCCAAACGGTAACATCCATGTATTCGGAAGCGTACTGCGTAGCACATGAACCAAGACCGTTGGTACCTAAGGAAAAGTCGTAATCTCCACCTTCGTTGTTGCTGTACTTACCTCCGGCATACAACTCACAAAATACAAGCTCCCAATTGAAGCGTTTTTCCGTGGGATTCCAATCGAGCGGACAGCCACGACCATTGTCTTCCACCTGAATAGAGCCATCAGCAAACGCAGTTAGCGTAATGAGATTGCCATACCCTTGGCGCGCTTCATCAACTGCATTCGACAATATTTCAAAAGCAGCATGCGCACAACCATCCAACCCATCAGAGCCAAAGATAACAGCAGGGCGCAAACGAACGCGCTCTTCATCTTTCAATTGACGAATACTGTCATTACCATATTTTGCCGTGCTTTTTACCATTCTTGCTCTTTCAGTTTTCCCAACCTATAGCCATACCGCTTCAAGCCATATCGATTCTGGCGACCTATTGTGCTGTCTCAAACTATGTCGCTTCAAGCCGTACCGCTTCAAAAAGCTGTTTTCGCTTTTACCCGATTATCGCTGCCCAGATGAGTCAGCTTTAACAAATCGCACAAAAGAAAGCGATGGCTGAAATGTTCGGTCTAGAAACTTATCACAAAACAGGGAGCAACATAACCACTATCACGCCAAATTCCATCGAACAAGCGTTCGGTGGATAATTAAAACACCATCCAGCTCATCGTGTATCCCCTACAACAAATACATCGTAGGTTGCAAGTTATTCCAACTCGTCCAACAGCTGTTGAGGATTTTCACACGTCATAAACTCGCTCATGCTGCAACCCCCAGCGGCTCCTGCACTCCTCACGTAAGGCATATTTTTTTTACTGATGCCACCAATGGCGTATACCGGCAGGTTCACACTCTGGCAAACCAGCTGCAAAAACTCCAAACCTCGAGGTTCCAATCCCCTTTTGCAGTCCGTAGCAAAAATGTGGCCTGCCGTAATGTAGCTACACCCCCGCTGCTGAGCTTCCAGTGCATCTTCAACCGAATGACACGATGCCCCTATAACACTAAACTGCTTCTTCTCCTGCGCCGTCATTTGCCGCAAAACCGGTAGGGGCAAATGAATGGCATCCGCTCCAAGCCGAAGCGCTACTGAAACGAAGGCATGAAGGATACACTGCACCCCACTGGCGCGACAAATCTCAAGTACCTGTCGCGCCAAGGCTTCATACTCTTCCTCCGGCAAATCCTTCTCCCGCAGAATAATGCCTGCAGGATGCACCTTGGCAATGCGCTCTAAGCGCACCAAAAAGTTTTCTTTACAAAGCGCTCGATTGGTAACGCAGAAAATATCAGACATAAAGATAATCATTCAGCACAGGCTGAAGGCCCTCCTCCGACATATCTGCATACATGGCCTGCAGACTGCGGTTATCGTTAATTTCAAACTGCTCGTCACCTTCCTGCTCACCAGACTGTTCGCCAGAGTATTTACTTTCATGGTCTCCAATACCCGTAGAAACGCCCGCAGATATTTTGGTGGCGGCAATTTTTGCAATGCCATTACGGAAGGAAGCACTCTCTCGGGATGAAACCGTAATACCCACAAACGGCATGAAGAGACGATACGCACATAGCACCTGACAGAGTTGCTTTTCATGTACATCCAAAGGGCTAATTTCGCCGTTATTGATAATAGGGCGCAGACGAGGGCAAGAAAGAGACATTTCAGCTTGGGGGTACTTCCGCTGCAGATAATATACGTGAAGGGCACTCGCTAGCGCATCCTTACGAAAGTCACTCAGACCCAGCAGCGCAGAAAAGCCCACACCTCTCATGCCTCCCATCAACGCCCGCTCTTGGGAATCAAATCGATAAGGCCAAATGCGCTTGTGTCCCATTAAGTGGAGCGTTTCATACTTGTCGGTATCGTATGTTTCCTGAAACACCGTGACATAATCCACGCCACATTCATGAAGATAGCGATATTCGTCAGTGTTGACGGGGTAAATCTCCACGCCTACCATGCGGAAATACTTTCGAGCCAGTTTGCAGGCTTGCCCGATGTACTCCACGTTACTCATAGCGCGACTCTCGCCCGTAAGAATCAGAATTTCTTCCATGCCAGAATCGGCGATAACCTTCATCTCGCGCTCGATCTGCTCCATGGTCAACTTCATACGTTGGATATGGTTATAGCAGTTGAAACCACAATAAACGCAGTAGTTTTCACAGTAATTGGCAATATAGAGCGGCGTGAACAAATACACCGTGTTGCCAAAATGTTTGCTGGTTTCTATACGAGCCCGCTGGGCCATCTGCTCCAAAAATGGTTCAGCCGCCGGAGAAAGCAGCGCCTTAAAATCCTCAAGCGTCACGGTTTCATGCTGCAGAGCGGTACGCACATCTTTTGCGGTATACCCCGAAGAATCATAGGAACTAACCTGACTCATAACTTTCTCTTGAATGTCTGAGTGAATCTGCTCCATCCCAGGCATGTATTTCATATGATTGGTTCGAGAAGAAGGATCAGTTTCTAGCCTATGTTTCTTCTTTAGCGCTGCTGAAGAAAGAAATTCTGAGTCTACAAAAAACTGGTTTTCCATAGTGTCACCTTTAGTCTCGCAAAAATCCAGTAAGAGGATCAGAAGCAGAAGCGCCGCGCGTTAAAACACGACCCAATCCCGCTAAATACGCCTTACGGCCCGCTTCGATTGCCTGCTTAAAAGCAGATGCCATCATAGGGAGATTTCCTGCAGTGGCCAATGCCGTATTAGCCATGATGGCAGCAGCGCCCATTTCCATAGCCTCGCAAGCCTGAGAAGGACGACCGATGCCCGCATCAACAATCACAGGCGCATCAATCTCGTCAATCAAAATCTGAATGAAGTCACGGGTAGCAAGCCCTTTGTTAGACCCAATAGGAGAACCCAGCGGCATAACGGCAGCAGCACCCGCATTGACTAGGTCGCGCGCAACATTCAAGTCAGGGTACATATAGGGCATAACCACAAAACCCTCTTTTGCCAAAACTTCGGTGGCTTTAATGGTTTCCTGGTTATCGGGCAGCAAATACTTGGTGTCACGCATGATCTCGATCTTTACAAAATCGCCGCAGCCTAGCTCCCGTGCTAAACGAGCAATACGAATAGCTTCTTCGGCATTGCGAGCACCAGACGTATTAGGTAACAGTGCTACACCCTCAGGAATGTAGTCCAGAATGTTCTCCTGCTCCTTGGTATTAGCTCTTCGCACTGCCAACGTAATAATTTCTGCACCTGCATCACGAACGGCAGCTTCAATAAGATTAAGCGAATACTTGCCAGACCCCAAAATAAAGCGGGAGCTGAATTCACGCCCACCGATAATTAATTTGTCTTGATGTAACACGATACTCGTTCTCTTTCTGTTGTATTAAACGATTAAGGTTCTATCTCACCCGCAAGAATACGGATGACCATATGGGCTTCATGGGCAGCACAAGCCAAAACGCGAGAAGACACCAATCCGATACCGTCGTTGACGTCGCTCATGCCGTCACCACACAAATAAAAATGCTGGAATACGTGACGAGTTACTATGGTGTTGGCAGAACCAAATCCTGCCATACCCGAAGAAGACAGCAAATACTTTTCTGGAAACCGCTCTAACACCCCATTAACCAGCGTTGCTTTAGCCTCACTGCAGTCAAACGCCTCGCAGACAATGTCCTCTTTTTCCAGCAGTTGGGCGAAATTATCCTCCGTAATTTTCACGGAGCTCGTAGTGATATCACAGTAGGGTGCAATGTCTGTCAGAGTTTCCTGCAAGGCGTCAGTTTTCAACAAGCCTAACTGCCGAACAAAATACTGCTGACGATTCAGGTTAGTAATATCCACACGATCAAAATCAATGAGATGCAAGTGCCCCACACCTGCCCGCGCCAGCGCAATAGCGATATTGGAACCGAGTCCCCCCAATCCACACACCGCCACCCGGGCAGCGCTGATTTTTTTCTGCAATTCCGCACCATGACGCTCACTTAGCGCCTGATGCATTTCTTCCTTTGTGGGAATCACGTTAGCCACCTCCCACAAAACTAACGATTTCTAAAACATCGCCGTCCTTCAAAACCGTTTCACCATACACCCGTTTAGGCACAATCTCCCCGTTGCACTCAACTGCAATTCGCGCAAGATCATAAGAAGCCTCCTCTAAGTAGGACAACAACGTTTGTCCCGCTAAAGGAAGTTCTTCACCATTCACTCGAATCAACCGCATCTGCTCCTTCCTGCCCGCAAAAAAAAAGGGGGGGGTAAGACCAAAAAAAGACCGCACGAAGAAAACTACACCCGCGGTGGTGTACCCCTTCGTGCGGCCTTTGACTCACACTCTAAAAAGGATTTATACCATACTCATCTGATTGGAGCAAATTAAGTCTTACTCCAAATTGGTACACGTTGAAAAAGGAGCAAATCCAAGGCGCATTGCGCTTTGTATGACAACACCAAGAAACGCTCAATATTTCCTTAGCTCGACGCCTTCCCTAAAAAAGAAGTCAGATAAGCACATCCGAACTGCTAAATAACCCTAAAACACTTAAAGACAGACTAGAGCGCATCGGTATCAAGCCAAACCGTAAAAGGCCCATCATTCACAAGCTCTATCTGCATGTGCGCACCAAACGAACCCGTTTCTACCGCCCCCATGTCACGCTTCACAAGACCGCAAAAATACTCATATAAACGATTGGCATCATCAGGAGAGCCTGCATCAGTAAACGAAGGACGATTGCCTCGTTTACAATTGGCATAAAGGGTAAACTGACTCACTACCAACACCTCACCACCAACATCGGTGAGGCTCAAATTGGTTTTACCGTTCTCGTCGTCAAAGATGCGCAGACGAGAAATTTTACTCCATAGTTTTTCCGCATGAGCCTCGGTGTCGTCGTGGCCAACACCGAGCAAGATAACATACCCATTTTCAATTTTCCCAATAGTTTCTTTTTCAACTGTTACACGCGCACGTTCAACGCGCTGAATAAGAGCTCGCATCACAAATTCCTTACTATCAAAAGGGTATTACTCTTGAGGCACCTGTTGCTTAGTTGGCTCGTTCTGTTCTTTTTCACGATACCAAGCCGCCAACTCAGCTCCCGGCATAGGTTTAGCGTAGAAAAAGCCTTGAATGCGATCGACGCCATAAGACAACGCCGTTTCCGCCTGCTCTTTCGTCTCAATGCCCTCGGCAAGAACATTTTGTCCCAACTCGTGAAAAAGAAGCGTGAGCATTTCGACCATAAGGCAACTTTTTCGCTCACAAGGAAGCCCACTCACCAAGCTGCGATCGAGTTTTACCGCTTCAAATGGCATGTTGGTTACCATGGAGAAGTTCGAATAGCCCGTCCCAAAATCATCAAGCATAAAGCTAAGCCCAGAGGAGCATGCCTCCTCCATAGCCAAGCATACAGAATCCTCATTTTCCGCAATCGTGCGCTCGGTTATCTCGATTTTAATCCGAGAAGGATCAACCTTGTGTTTTTCAAGAACCCGCAAAATACGTTGAACAAAATCGTCTTGAAGAAGCTGACACGTGGTGAGATTGATTGAGACGGATTTCAGCCCAGGATCTTCCCCACTTCCAAGAAGACGGCACGCGTCTTCCAAAACCAGCCACGACAATGAATCAATCAAACCATTGCGTTCTGCCACAGGAATAAATTCGCCTGGCGAAATACGATTACCTTCACTATCTGTCATTCGCAGTAGCGCTTCAGCGGAATCAAACGATTGTGTCTCTCTATAGAACACCGGCTGATACCACACCTCAAAGGTACCCATACGAAGGGCACGCTTAATAGCATGCTCCAGTTCTTCCTCTCGCTCATAGCGACGAATAATGACCGAATCATAGCGTACAAGTTTCCTATGCTCATCCTTAGCCACCTGCACGGTGTAATCCAAGTGTTCGACAGCTTCTTCAAGCGTCCACTCTTCGCCTCGGTTACAAATCTCAGCCAAACAATATTGCACCCATACCGTACCTTCGCCCAAACACCATTTGCCGTCCATTAACTTTTTGATGCGATTAATGCGCTCCTCTTGCACATCTTCAGAGGCTGCTGGCATAAACAACAAAAATTCAACGCTGTTATAGCGGAAGCACCTTCCCTCAGGCATCAATTTTTGCAACTTATCAGCGATAAGAAATAGCAGTGCATCACCGTTGTTGTGTCCATAAATGTGGTTGATCTGAGCAAAATGCCGAAGAGCAACCACGACAATTTGGTAGTCTCGCTTGCTAGCCGCACACAGCTCAAGCTCACTGGAAAAGCTTCGGCGATTAAAAACTCTTGTCAAAGCATCAGTTTCGATGCGAATGTTCAAGAAATTAATAAAGCACATCAAATTAATTATCATGGCAATAGTGCCATTCAAAAGCAGGTCTTTATAGCAAAGCTGATATAAAACAAGAAGCACAACCACTAAAGGTGCTGCAATTATTATTTGTCGCACCGCCCCACTAACGTTGTGACGGTTCCGGAAGAAACAAAACGCAACTAAGAATGCACCATAAAGAGGAACAAAGTACACCAATGATCCCCATTGCCCTCGCTGATACACTCCCCCGTCATTGATAAAAAAGAAAAACCCTCTTGCACGTTAATAATGAGCAGAATCGAAAACGCTACCAGCACTGCCGCAAGACTGACAAACGCATACAATCTACCCCGTTTATCAAAAACAAACTCGTAAATCCTACAAACAAAGAAAAGAGCGATTGTGCAAGATGTGACAATTGAGACGAAACAATACACAGTATTGAGCGCATAATTTAACGCGACAGGAAGGTGATCGCCCTCCCCAACAACAGCAACAGCTGCAATATCAAGAATAATCATTGTCGCCGTTAGGCAAAGACAAATCCAGAAATGAGTACGGCGTTTAGAAGAAGGTTGTTCCAGATCAAAATAAAAAACGCCAATAATAACCGTAACGATAAGAGCCAGGTATTCAGAAACGAGACACCACTCGGTCATAGCGCTCCAATCCGTTACATATCTTTACCGTTATCTAAAAACCACACGGGTAACTTAGCATACTTGTCGCGATGTAAAGAGAAGAAAGATAGTTTTAATCACCACGAATCGGCGCGTTTCAGCTACAGGCAAAACATCGAGCAAGATACCAAACAGAATAACGGAAGTTAAAACACAAAAATGAGCTAAAAAGTAGAGGCTAAAGCCCACGATAGATAAAAAAGATAGATACCTTTACTTTAGCCCTTTCCTTTTTCACCAAAAGACTGATGCAGCAAGAGCTAATAAACGAATTAGTTCGCTTTAATGAACCTGCATAATAAAGATTTCAAACAAAGCTACGATTATCAAAGTTGCAAAGTTGTATGCCTCAAAACGCGCAATAAATGCACCGTTGTTGCCCAAACCTGATTTCTGATACTGACGCAAGGTGATAAGCGTAGCCAACGAAGCGATTGGCGTGCCCACCGCACCCACATTGGTCCCCAAGACAATGCCCGCCCAGTCGTTGGAAAAATGACTGAGAATAATAGCACTGGGAACATTACTGATAATCTGACTACTCACCAATGAAGTAATAAAAGCACCGCAAGAATCAAGCACGCTCTCAAAGAAGCTCGATATTGCAGGAATCTGCGCGATATTTCCGCTAAAAATAAAGAAACAAACGAACGTCATAACAAGTGCGTAGTCCGTTTTGGCAAATACCCGCCTGTCAGTAATAGCAAGCACCACCACAATAACCACCATACCCATAAGAAAGGGCACCGCGTCAACCGTCATTGCAATGCAAAGTGCAAATAAAACCACGTAGATCACAACACGAGGCTTAGACAAACGTACACTTTCAGGCTTCTTGTAGTGAAATTCCGCTTTCTTTACGAAAAAGCAACGCACTAAAAGAAGAGATGCTGACAGAATAAGGGGTGGCGCCATAACCGCAATAAAATCACCAAAATCAACCCCGAACAAGGAATACAAATACAAGTTGTGCGGATTGCCAAACGGCAGCAACATTCCGCCCGAATTAGCGGCAAGAGTTATAGCGATGAAGGCAAAAGGAACCTCTGATTTACGATTAACCGATTTCAAAAGTATCAACGCAAGCGGTAGCACGGTAACTAAAGTCATATCATTAGAAAGAAACATAGAACAAACAAGTGACACCAGCACCAAAGCAACCACTAAGGTACGCGTACTTTTCGCGTGTTCCGCCAAGGAATGGGCTACAAATTCAAGAAGCCCCGACGAATCAATGGCAGCAATTACCGCAAGAATACTGAACAGGCACGCAAGAGTGTGCCAGTTAAAGTAATCCAAATATTCGATAGAAGGCGGCACGAAAAACATCGTGACCAACGCCACGAGCGCCGAAATTACCAGCAGTGGATTATGTGCAAGTGCGCGCTGTGCCGCACGCTCAGCCGAACGTGCTCGCATTCCCGCAAGATGCACACCATGGTGCTTTTTATCTAGCTCGTCGATATGTTCACTAAACAGCTTCATGAATTCATTCTACGCTTATAAAGCGCATATCTGTTTGTTTTGCCCAGTTGTTCTTCTTGCTTCTGCGGGAAACTTCGAACATGACGCCAAGGAATTTGTGCAACAAGCAGTTGTGTTTGCTTTAACACGTTTCATGCAACGCTAATACAAAGTAACGCTTACATCAGAAAATTGTTCTGCTAGAAATGAATTCTAAAACTCATCACTCAGCAAAAAATCTGCAACATGCATGGTTTTTATGCCCTTATAGTTCCCACCAGCAAAATCATCAGCCGTAAGAACATATTTAGGGTAATTATCATGAATTGCTAGCAAACGCTCATATTCTCGTTTTTCGGTTTTCTCAGAATTAATCTGTTGAGTAACCTGGATGTAGAGTTTTTCATTTTGTCGAACAGCCACAAAATCAATCTCTCCATCAGCTGTTTTGCCCACATTAACAACATACCCTCGGCGACAAAGCTCTAAATACACAACATTTTCAAGGCTCGACGCCACGCTATCAACGGAATAGCCCAGAACGCTATACCGAAGCGAAGTGTCTGCAAGATAAAACTTTTCCTGCGTTTTTAATATCTGTTTACCCTGCAAATCGTATCGAGAACACCGATGAAGCAGGTATGCTTTTTCCAGTTTTTCCAAATAGCTATACACTGTTTCGTTATCAATACTACGATGCTCAGATTTCAAATAATCCGAAATAGATTTTGCTGAAAAAGTATTGCCAATATTATTAAAGGTGTATTTAACTACCCTCTCCAGCTGATCAATTTTTCGAATCTGATTGCGTTTCACGATATCCGAAAAAACTGTTGAATTATAAATATCGCGAACAATGGTATAAACCTCATCTTGCGAGTATTCTCGCAGATGAGTTGCAGGAAAGCCTCCCAACCGAAGGTAATTAGCAAGCTCCCTTTTCGGATTGTCAATCGCTGCATATTGGCTTTTAAACGTCAGGTATTCGCTAAACGAAAGCGTAAAAATACGAAAAGAAATATATCGCCCGGTTAAGTACGTGGATATCTCGGAAGACATCATGCGGGAATTGGAGCCTGTTATATATAAGTCAACATCATAGTCAGAAGCAATCGAATTAATTACCTTTTCCCAGCCTTCGATTTCCTGTATTTCATCAAGAAATAGATACGTCTTACCATTTGGAACAATTTGTTCTTTTAGGTGGGAATACATCTGTTTCGCTGTCATATCCTCATATTCCATTGAATCATATCGGCAGCTAATGATGTGCTCCTTCGAAACACCGTGTTCAGTGCTCAAGCGTTCCATGATCATTTTGAGAATCGTTGATTTTCCGCAGCGACGCACTCCAGTCAGAATTTTCACAAACGGTGTATCCACGTACGCCATAATTTTGTCCACGTACAAAGGCCTGTTGATCATACTGACCACCTCCACAAGTAACCTATGTTACCGCAATAATGTTTTGTATTTTATAGTTTTGCGGTTATAACCAGAAAAACTTTTATAAATACGTTACTTTTGCGATTTTATTCGTCAATTACACATCATCCGTAAAGTACCTCACTACAGCCACACCAAGCTGAGCCAAATCTCATTACCAGGAATGTCAGCTAAACCGCGATTTGTCGACCTGGGAGACGAAGGCGGCGAACTCTCGCTGGAGGGCGATCGGGGGCAATGGAATCTCTATCTTAGACAACAGGCTCTGACTGAGGTTCTGAATGTTGGCCCCTCGGCCAGTCATTGCTCTTCTTATCGAATCGGTCTTTAAGCAGTTCAGCAGATAATCAAGTTCAAGTTTTTTGGATGCGTTTCTGAATCTAATGCAAAACCCGCTGAAAGTTACTTTTTCCTCCCCAGGGAAAATAGCGAGGCAGCGGCCGACAAGCGCTTTGTTACCATTCGATCGGACGAAAACAACGTCGCCGTCTTGCAATAGCTGATTAGCATTTGGCTCGTCGTTTAACGAGACATCGCTGACTAGGGACATATCCTTGATTGCGTATCTGTCCTTGAAATCGCCTACACCGAGGCACTTGATTTCGAATCCGTTGTCAACTGATTTGAAATTGACACCGTTTTTCAATTCACCCAGTGCCTTAAGATTATGCGTACTCCAACCTTTTGGGTTAAGGACCGGATCCCCAAACATCTCGACAAACCGGGATTTGACAAGGTTGTCAAGAAAGCGAATCTGCCTTTTTGCTCTATTAATTTGCGTATCTAACGCATCCAATTGTTCGGCGATCATTTTTTGATTGTTTAAACCCAGATACAAGAAAGGAAGCATTTCAAAGACCTTTTTTGTGAGATGCTTCATCGTCGCACCATGGGCAAGGTTCTGGCTTTTCTGAATTAGAAAGCGAGCCTGGTGTACAAAAAAACGTTTATCAATCATCGCTTTATTAAAGACAACCCTGAAAATGTGCTGATTGAGCCAAGCGGAACCTTGGTTCCACTCAAACACACCCAGGCTCGCAGACCACGAAATCAGGATGTCGCCATCTTGTATTGCGAACTTTTCCGGCAAAGTTCCTTCGTACCTATTTGTTCGATAGGCATTTCCCGTTAAGTTCTGGATGCGAACAATCGGCAATCCTGAATCAGAATAATCCGAAGGCTTAAACGCGTAGCCGTTGACGTATGTCGCAACATCCCCCAGCTTCACCTTCTCCCCGACAAATCGGGGTTTGCTCTACCTCATGAAATGTACTTCCGATGAGAACGCTTCACATTGTCTTGGTCGACCATCGCATAACAGAGCGTCGTGTCTATCTTGCTGTGACCCAGCAGCACCTGCACCTGCTCGATGGGCATACCCTTATCAATGGCCTTTGTTGCCAGAGTTCGCCTGAACTTGTGCGGGTGAACATCCTTCACCCCTGCATCCTCTCCAAGCTTGCGAAGCCTAGCCTCTACCCCGCTTATCTGCAGGCGCCTGAAGGGCCTATGCAGGGAAACCAACAGCGCTGGCGCATCATCGCAACGCGAATTCAAATATGCAAGCAAATGAGTTTTTGCTCTCGCATCAAAATAGACCCTGCGCTCCTTATCTCCTTTACCATGCACGACACATTCGCGTGCTTCAAAATCGATATCGCGACGGTTGAGCTGCACAAGTTCCCCCACACGGATACCTGTCGAAGTAAGCAGGTCGACCATCGCAAGATCTCGAAGCTCCGTACAGCAATCACGAAGCGCCTCAAGCGATTCGTCCGAATACACCGGCTTCAGAACCCGAGATGTTCTGATCTTCTTAATTCGCCTAACGGGGCTCTTGTAGATATAGTCTTCCTCTTCGAGCCACGAGAAAAAGCTAGAGATCACACGCCTAACGTTATCAACGGTTGCCTTTCCAGCACGGCCATCCTGCGAATAACCCGCAAGGTAATCGCGGATGTCTTCAGTCGTCATCTCGTGGGCAGCTTTCGTAACGCCCTCCGCAAAACGCGCAAGCGTACTCCTGTAGTAGCGCAATGACCGCTCCGAGCATCCTTCCAACTTCTTGGCACTTAAGAAAAGCTCAATGTATTCCGTCGTGGACCTCTGCAAGCCGGCACCCTTGCCTTCGCTTGTCAGGCAGGCAACCAGAACTGCATGCAACTCAACCGCCTGAGCGTCACTTAACACGGGGCTCATAAGCCTGTCTATCTGCTCAATCTTCTCACGCATGGGAAAGCACCTTTCTCCCCGGAAATGCCGTTAAGAGAAAGGTGCCTCAAGTTCAAAAGAAAAACTACGCCGCAGGATTTTCCGCGTTGCTCTTGATGCGGCTAATAATCGCAACAAGACTCATCTGCTGCTCCGTGGTGAACATGCGAACAAACGACTGCGGGCGATCGAAGGGCGGCTGCGTTAACGCAACGGGCTCCATATACCCGTTCTCAACCACGTAATCGACCACTTTACGAACAAACGAAATCTGTTGCTCGTTAAGAGCCTGCGAGTTAATGAACTCAGCAAAAGCTTCAGTGGCAGCGTCATGGTCGAGCTTCACAAGCTGACGGACCAACAAACCGAACGGCGTTTCGCCATAAGTGCGTTCGTAATCGTCGGCTGTACCCAGCTCCTGGGTAAAAATGCGTTCCAGCTCAACGAATTCGTACTCAGTCATAGGCAGATTGCGATGCAGCTTCTGAATCACCAACGAGTTTCCGTAGTCACGCAAATATCGCTCCACCTTCAAACGATAATTTGTGAAATCCTCGCCGGTAGTCGCGGTGGCACCGTACTCAATATTGGTCACAGGATCGTCGAGGTGCGTGATAACATCTCGCCTTCCCAGCCCTCGCGGTATAAAGCGCATAAGCCCACGAAGCTCACATCGCAGCTCTTCCAACTTCAGAGCAGAAACATCATCAAAGAACTTGTCTTCCGTCACTTGCTTCAACAGCGGCAGTTTCTCCTTGACCTGCGGGATGGTTACCATTTCCTGCAGAGCCAAAGATATCGAAACCAGCCTATTGGCATGGATAGATATAGCCCGTCCCTCCACGAGTGAGCACATGAATCCGTACATAAACGCATCAAAACGCAATGCATCAATGTCGGCTTCATCGTTATGCACAAGCGGCGCTATTTCAGCGATAAGAATGCCCAAGTCGCCGTCATTCAAGCACTCATATACCGACTCCTGCTTGAAGCGCTCGACAGCCTGACGATGCAGACGCACACTCACCAGCTCTTCATTGAGATCAATCACCTGATAATGGATCTCATGCACCATGTCAGTGCGCCAATTCTGGTATTCGTCAGCAGCAAAAGCGCTCTGCTGAAGATCTTTTACGAGCGTTGCCTGCCGGCAGAACACCGTTTCGGAGAGAGACGAACCAACCTTACCCTCCACAACATTCGGATTCTCGGCAAAGAATTCGAAGTTACGACACCAATCGAATATGAAAAAACGTTCCTTGTCGGTGTGGCGCCCGTCCAAAGGGTCATCAACCTCAAGCCCAGGACACAAGCGCGTACCACGACCGATCATTTGCCAAAACTTAATCTTCGAACGAACCTTCTTGAAGAACACCAGGTTCACAATTTCAGGCACATCAATGCCCGTGTCCATCATGTCCACCGACACGGTAATAACAGGCTGCGGCTTCAGCTCAAATTCATCGATCACCGTGTGAGAGTAGTCGTCGGAATGCAAAACTGTCTTGATATAACCGCCAGATAACTTCGGATAAAGCTTTCCGAAACGCTCAACGATGAAGCGAGCATGCTTCTGGTTTTGGGCGAAGATCACCGTCTTGCCCAAATCCTGGCCACCGTTCACACGGACGCCCTTTTCCATCAAGGTTTCCAGTACATTGTCGACCGTCTTCTCGTTAAACACCCAACTGTTTATCTGAGTGTTAGCAATATAGTCGGGCACGTCCTGACCCGTCTCCTCGAAGTCTTCTTCAATGATCTGCTTATCCTCGTCGGAAAGATCCTTGTAGGTAATGCCTTCGTCGATAAAGCTCGTATGCGTTTTAATGCCAAGGAAGGGCACCAACACATGATCCTGCTTGGTCGCAGTTTCGTATTCGTATACGTAAGTTGGGACACCACGTTCCACTTCAAAGAAGTCATAGGTGTTTCGGTCTACTTCGTTGGCAGGCGTGGCGGTAAGACCAACAATAAGCGCATCAAAATAATCAAAGATTGCTCGATACTTCTTGAAAATGGAACGATGCGCCTCATCCACGATAATCAGGTCAAAGTGTGCGGGCGAATACATACGCGCACCGTCATCATTGCGTACAGCATCGATAGCATTCAGAATCGTGGGATACGTTGAGAACACGATGCGAGCATCGCGTTCCTCCTTGTTCTTGCATAGGTTGCAGCGCGAAGTGTCGGGAAGGTACTTCTGGTAAGCACGGGCAGCTTGGCCAACTAGCGCCACGCGATCGGCAAGAAACAGCACGTTCTTCACACGGTTAGCGCGCATAAGCACATCGGCAAGGCCAGCAGATACACGAGTCTTGCCGGTACCCGTTGCCATAACAAGAAGGCCGCGACGGTGACCCTCGTCAAAGTTAGCGCAAGCGCGCTTGATGGCTTCCACTTGGTAGTAACGGTTAGCGCCACCACCTGCAATATCGGTGTTAACCGACACTGAAGAAAGCGTCTGACAACTCCCCCGGCGGTTCATGATGCGCTGAAGGTCGTCGCGTGAAAAAACGCCACTCACTTGGCGTTCGGGACCGCTCTCGTCATCGATAAAAAAGGTGTCGAAGCCGTTGGAAAGGAAGATGAGCGGACGGTAACCAAACTCGGCCTGAAGGCAATCAGCATACAGACGAGCCTGCTGCTTGCCCTTCTGCGCCGATTTGCTGGTGCGCTTGGCTTCAAGTATCGCAAGCGGCCTGCCGTCCTTACCCAAAAGCAGGTAGTCGATATAGCCCGTACCGGTGTTGTTACCAGGCTCTACGGGCATGCCATGCACCTCGCGCTCTTCTACGACGTCGTCACCGATGCTCCATCCCGCAAGCCCCAGATCCCAGTCGATATAGCGCTTGCGCGTCTCGAACTCGGATATCTCTTCAGGGTTAAATGTTCGGCTTTGCTGATTGGCGGCACGCTCGGAGGCAAGCTGCTCCGCCATAGCCCCAAGCTTGGCCTCTAGGCTCTTAATTTCGTCTTCCTGCTTGGCAACAAGGGCTCCTTGCGCCTTAATGGCAGCTACCTGCTGTTTGGACAGTGGCACACCTTTAGCGGGGATCTTTTTCTCGTCGAAGCAGCGCTCGACATAGTTGGCGCCGTAGCAGTAATCAATCCAATCGATGAAATTGAACAAGCTACGGAGCGAGAGCGCGGCATCAGCGGGCTTTACCAGCTTATCGGTGTGCACCGCCAGGTTGCCCAGCTTGTTAATGCCGAGAAGAGGACGCCACACGCGCTCGTCCAGGCATTCCTTGAAGCTGTATTCATGCAGAAGCGAAGCGAGGTTATCCTTGTAGGGCATGCTGATGGAAGAGTCGGCAGCATAAACCCATTTGACAGCAAGCTCAAGCGCCTTACGACAGCCCACCGCACACATGGCAGGCGAGGTCGCAAAGATCTTTTCAGCCTCAATACATGCATCCGCAAACAACTCGTAATAGGCGCCTTGCTCTTTCAGAAAGTCGAAGTTCATAGCGGGTCCTTAATCCCCAAAGTAATCCTGGGCGAGGCTGTCGTAGAGCATTTGCAGCTTTTCAATTTGCTGCTGCGCGATAAACCGCGATTTGTCGACCTGGGAGGCGAAGGCGGCGAACTCTTGTTGAAGCTCGAGCGGAGGCAGAGGAAATTCTTTTGCCGAGAGCGAGCTCTTGTTCAAGATTCCCTTGAGCTGCATGTTGACACTGCTGCACAGATAATTCTTGGACAGCGTTAGGAGCACCAACAGGAATTTGGAATTGACATCCTCTTCGGGCACAATCGCATTGATTTGCTGGTTGAAAGCGACCTCCCTATTCAGGAGTCCAACCTTACCAATGCTCTTCACGCTACCGGCAATACAAGTCATGAGGATGCTCCCGGCAGGTGCTACCCGTGCTTTCTCTTGCCCTGCCGCAGTTAACTGCTCCGCAGCAGTGGAAACAAACGAGTTGGCGATGTTGTCAGTTTTAACCCACTCGATGCCCTCTCCGTAGTACTCGGGCTTCTTTCTGGATGGCGTGTTGCCGGTGATGACATGTGTAAAACTGTCCAGTCTGGCCACCCGCCATCGACCGTCCGGCAAAGATGGGTCGCCAAACATCTCGACAAACCGGGATTTGACGAGGGAGTCGAATTCAGAAAGCTGCCTCTTGACGTTGGATATCTGCCCCTGTATCAGATCAAGCTGTTTGATAATTATTTCCTGCTCAACCATCGACGGAGCAGGTATTCGGTAGCCCTTTAGCCATGTTGTACTCATGTTCTTTTGGGCAATGCCATTGGCAGACTCGACGCAGTTATTTTCGAATAGTGATGAGTTGAGTGCATGGTATAAATAGCGCTTGCAGATTCTGGATTCGTCCTTAATCCGTAGGCAAGCAACGCGTTGGTTTAAAGCTGCCGGAAGAAATGACTTCTCAAGAAGTGCGACTCGACCAACATTGCCGGTTAAAGACACCAGAAGATCGTTCTCTTCGAGAATGTATTGCTTTAGCGAATCTGTGAGCTTAACAGGGTAGAAGCATGGCTTTGAGTCTTCAAGATATCCTTTCTGGACGTTGACTATTCGGATGATTCTTATCCCTTTGTCCACATATTGCCTGCTTTTAAATGCGAAACCGTTTAGCACATCGCAGACATCCCCCAGCTTCACCTTCTTCCCGACAAATCGGGGTTTGCTACTCATTGCGATCACCCCCGAGCATCTTATTGAGCTCTGCAAGGCTTTCGGTCATCTGACGGTTCAGATCAGCAAGATCGGCCAGGATTTCTTCAGTGGGCGGGTACTCAATACGCTCGTATTCAGTCTTGGTGTACTTGTTAAAGCTGAAGTCGTAGTCGTTGTCGACAATCTCCTGCTTAGGAACCAGGAAGCTCTTGTCCGTACGCTCGCGCTTTGCCTCATCGGCAAGATTCGCCCATCGATTCAAGATATCAGGAATGTCGTTGTGCTTTTCATCGGCATCGCGCTTGTCATCGAGGGTGAAGCCGTCGCCCTCCATGTTGTACATCCAAACATCATCAGTGCCACCAGCATCGGTCTTGGTAAACACAAGAACAGCCGTGCTGACTCCTGAGTAGGGCTTAAAAACACCACTCGGCATATAAATAATAGCCTCGAGCTTCTGGTTATCTACCAGCTCGCGGCGCAACTGACCGTATGCCTTCGAGTTACTGCGGAACAACACACCATTGGGAACGATACACGCACAGCGGCCGCCCATCTTCAGCATACGCAGGAAGAGCGCCACGAACAGAAGTTCCGTCTGCTTAGAATCAACGATGCCACGTAGGCTTTTGTCGATATCCTCAACGTCAACCGAACCAGTGAACGGCGGGTTCGCAAGAATCACGTCATAGCGGCTACGCACAGTGTTGCTCTTGGAGATTGAGTCCATGTAGCGCACATCCGGCGCATCCACACCGTGAAGCATCAGATTCATGGTGGAAATTCGCAGCATGGTCTGATCCATCTCAAAACCACTGAATTGCGGGTCTGTCCCCTTCGCACCCGCGAAGCAATCCCACTGCTGACTTGTCATGTTCGCTTCGTAATCGTGGCGAATATGCTCAGCAGCAGAAATAAGGAAGCCAGCAGTGCCGCAAGCAGGGTCGCATATAAGCTCACCGGGCTTAGGATCAATCATGGCAACCATCATGTTGCGGATTTGCGGCGGAGTACGAAACTGCCCGTTGCGGCCCGCGTTGGAGAGCTTTGACAGCATGTATTCGTAGAGATCGCCCAGATCACCAATATGTTCATCGTACTCGGAAAGTAATTCCTCGATACCATCAACGGCCTTCTCGAGCAATGAGGGCTTGCCTGCAGGGAAGCCAAAGGTGGCAGACTCCATGGTCTTTGAGAATGCGGAACTGCCGCCCAGTTCCTTGATGAACGGGAATACGAACTCGCTTACGATGCGATACATTTCCTGAGCAGACTTGTCCTTGAAGCGACTCCAACGAAGTTCTTCTCCAGGGATTTCCGCGCCATAGGCATTGCGGTAAGCTTCCGGAAAAATACGCGGCTGCGACACACCCAGTACCTGCTCCATGCGCTCGGCTTCGAGTTCTTTTTCGTCAAGCGAGCGAATGAACATAAGGTAGGTAAGCTGGCTAATAACCTCGATGGGGTTAGTGATACCGCCTTCCCACATCTTCTGCCAGATGGCATCTACCTTGCTCTTGGTTGCTCCTGTAACCATGTTGATACCCTTTCTAAATAAGCCATTCACCGTACAAGCACGCAAAACGGAGAAAGCTATATCCGAAGAAACACTTCCCTAGCAGCCTCGTGTAACGTAAGACAGGCGCACGCAACATAATGACACCTTGACATAAAGAAACCCACGTACTCCCAACTAGATAATTATGGATTTGTCTACGCTCAAATTACATGTAATAAAGTACTTGAAATTACACTTTCCCTCAGTTGCCTGAAATAAAAATGTATTTACCGCATTATATTTCATTTCCGCACGTCAATCTTACAGTTCAAGCAATTCGGCTCAATCGCACGGCACACGTATACCACCTATATGCTCTTATTGGTTATTACCCAAAAAAAAATAAAGCTCACTCGCACGAATCATTTTTCAAAACCTTTTACGCATTTTCGGAAAACTTCTATGAGAATCACTTTTATTGCTTCAGCATATTTCATGCAACTTGTTGACAAATCAACAAGCATAGGTTTTACTGTTCGATCGTTGACAAATCAACAACCTATTGCAGAAAGGCATCATGGAAGAACGCTTCGAAACCTTCACCATTCTTATCAACAGAATCAACCGCAACATTCGAAAGATTAAAAACCAAGAAATGGCGGCGTATAACCTAAAAAGCATCCATGTATCGTGTTTGTATTATTTAAGGTTATCAGGCAACTTGACTGCAGCAGAACTAAGCGACCGCTGCGAAGAAGACAAAGCGGCCGTTTCGCGAGCGCTTGATTATCTTGAGCGTGAGGGCTATCTCGAAGCTCCCACTAAAAGCCCTAAACGCTACAAACGCCCCCTTGTGCTTACCGAAAAAGGCAAGCAAGCAGGAGATGCAATCGTGAGCAAAATTGACCAGGTTCTGCATGAAGTTGACGACAGCCTCACTCATGACCAGCGCGAGGTTTTCTACCAAAATCTGACCGCAATTAGCAACCGGCTCGATGTCATCGCTCAAAAATCCGCTCAGCTCTAGCCGCTCAACACTCCAGCGCTAACCATCCAGTTCCTCAGCGGAATTTCTTTAGCGGAATCGTTCAGTGTCGGCGAGCTAAGCACCCAACACCCCAACCCATCCATCCATCCATCCAACACGAGTTAAAAAGAGAGTCCCCCTGTGTTTTTTCCCAAGAAAATTTTCTGCCGTACCTTCCAGCTCGGCTTTCGTGCCGCGCTTCCCGTTTTACCCTATCGCGAACCCGTGATCATTAACTCATGTGCTGATTTAGGTCGAACTCTCAAAAAAGAAGGCGCAACTCACGTGCTCATTGTCACCGACCGCGGCATTGTTGAGAATGGTATTTCCGGCCTCCTAGAAGCAGCACTCAACAGATTCGGCATTCCTTATACCATCTACGATAAAACACTCCCTAACCCTACCGTTGAACATGTTGAAGAAGCACTGAGCCTTTACCACCAGAACAAGTGCGATGCAATTATTGCAATAGGCGGCGGTTCGTCCATGGACTGCGCCAAAGCGGTAGGAGCGCGCGTTGCCTACCCCAATAAAACGCTCGCACAGATGAAGGGTGTTCTGCGCGTATTAAAAAAAACGCCCACAATTATTGCCATCCCTACCACCGCAGGCACAGGAAGCGAAGTAACCTTGGCCGCCGTTATTACCGATGCGCACGAGCACCACAAGTACGCCATTATGAGCTTTCCGCTTATCCCCGACTATGCGGTGCTTGATGCAAGTCTTACCTATTCGCTACCAAAGCACCTTACCTCTACCACTGGCATGGATGCGCTCACGCATGCTGTGGAGGCATATATCGGACGCTCCACTACCAAACAAACGCGCACGTTGGCGCTTGAAGCCACCAAACTAATATTTGACAACATCGAGCACGCCTACGAATGTGGCACAAACCACGAAGCGCGAAAGAATATGCTGCATGCAGCCTACAAAGCAGGCATTGCGTTTTCCATGTCGTACGTGGGTTACATTCATGCCATTGCGCATTCTCTTGGTGGTCAATATGGCGTGCCTCACGGCTTAGCAAACGCTGTTACCATGCCCTATGTTTTGGAGGCATACGGCGATGCAGCGCATCGGAAACTTCATGAACTTGGCGTGGCAGCGGGCGTATGCAGCACGAATGAAACCGATGCCGAAGGTGCATATAAGTTCATCGAAGCCATCAAAGAACTTAACGCCAAAATGAACATTCCCACGAAAATCAGCGGGATAAAACGTGATGATATTGAACATTTGTCGCGTACCGCCGAAAAAGAAGCTAACCCCCTCTACCCTGTACCTAAGCTTATGACAGCGCAAGAGCTTGCAGATCTCTATGCCGAAATTGCAGATTGGAGCCAATAATGACGAGCGAAGAAATTCAGGTAATTCTTGAAAAACAACGCGCGTTTTTCAACAGCGGCGCTACTATTCCCGTTGACTTCCGCATTGCTGCACTGCGCAAGCTTTATGCTGCTATTCGCACACATGAAGATGAAATTCACGCGGCACTCACAGCAGATTTAGGCAAGAGCAACTACGAAGGCTTCATGTGCGAAAGTGGCCTAGCACTTACCGAAATCTCGTACATGATTAAACATGCGCGCAAACTCGCGCGCTCCAAAACAGTACACACGCCACTTGCTCAGTTCGCCTCGCACAGCTTCACTCAAGCCGTGCCGTATGGAAACACGCTTATTATGAGCCCTTGGAACTACCCGTTCCTTTTAACTATCGATCCGCTTGCCGATGCCATCGCTGCAGGTAACACGGTGGTTTTGAAGCCAAGCGCCTATTCGCCAGCAACCAGCAAGATAATCGCAACCATCGTTGCAGAGTGCTTTTCGCCAGAATACGTAGCCATAGTAACAGGTGGGCGCGCTGAAAACACCGCATTGCTTAAGCAGAAGTTCGACTTCATTTTCTTCACCGGCAGTCAAACCGTAGGAAAAGAGGTGCTTCGCCACGCCGCCGAACATCTCACCCCTGTCGTGCTTGAATTAGGCGGCAAAAGCCCCTGTATCGTAGACGCGAGCTCAAACGTCAAACTTGCCGCCAAGCGCATCGTGTTCGGTAAATTTTTGAACTGCGGCCAAACCTGCGTGGCACCCGACTACATTCTGGTCGAACGCAGCATACACGACCAACTCATCACTGAACTTAAACGACAGATTGAACTTCAATTTGGAAAGAACCCGATCGAAAACACCGATTATGGCAAGATCGTCAATCAAAAACATTTCGAGCGTTTATGCAGCTTGATCGATACTAACAAAGTAGTATACGGCGGACAAACTGATGAAACATCCTGTCGAATTGCACCGACCGTCATGGACGGTGTTATGGCAGAAGATGCCGTAATGGGCGAAGAAATTTTCGGTCCTCTTTTGCCCGTTCTTACCTTCGACTCATTTGACCAGGTAGTGCGTGGTTTGCAAAACAAGGCTAAACCGCTCGCAATGTATTTGTTCTCGAGTAATAAAAATCACATAGACCAATATAGGCGCGAGCTAAGTTTTGGCGGCGGCTGTATCAATGATGTAGTAATTCACCTAGCCACCAGCGAAATGGCATTTGGTGGCGTAGGAGAAAGCGGCATGGGCGCCTACCATGGCAAACGTGGATTTGAGGCATTTTCCCACCTCAAATCCATCGTCGATAAAAAAACCTGGATAGATTTACCCATGCGTTATCAGCCTTATACGAGCAAGCTATACAACAAGCTGCTGCATGTTTTCTTGCGATAGCGAATCGTGAACTACTTAGCTCTATTCCAAAACGGGATACACCTAAAACGTTCTTTCTGTTCGGATGGCTTTTTCGGTGTAGCTTTTATCGGGACAGGTTTTCCTGCAGGCGCTTTTCTTGAGCGTCTTTATTGAAGCGTTTTGTTGGGTTAACTTTCCTTGCAGGCAGCTTTTTTCAGGGCAGCTTCCTAAAGCAGCCCTGAAATATCTACACCTAGTTCGCCGCGTACAGCCTTTTCGACCGTTTCAAATGCAAGGGCATGGTCCTCATGGCTTGCCATACCTGAAATAGTAAGCGTGCCAACCATACCGGCACCTTTAATACGTAAAGGGAAACACCCGCCCGCTGGCGCATAATCCTCATAGGACATTCCACGCCACTCCAGCGGATGAACCCCCTGTTCACACCAACATTCCCAGTAATATGAACTACCGTTAGTGGCGTATGCAATGTTTTCCTTACGACGAATCCAGTTGTCGCTTTCAGGTTTTGTCCCCGCCATCGAAAACGCAAAGAGCGTGCGACGGTTCAAGGTGATACGGGTTGCAACAGACTTTCCCATCTTGCGAGCCCGACGAATTACGTATAGTCCCATCTGGAGAGCAAGTTCTTCATCAATACGTTCAAATTCATAAGCGGTTTCCTGCGTCTGAACAGAATCCATCAGCGCCTGAATATCGTTAGTTTCCTCCACAACAATCCCCCCACTGTTTTGGTTCCTTACTTATTCTTATTTTCTCAGAAATAACCCACTTTACTCTTCACGTAAAGCTTTAGGCAAAGGAATAGCAGAACCAATCAGGGCAGCAACAAGCATCACAGCAATGCCCTTTAACGGAAAGCACATCACGAGAAGCAAAGCAGCCATAACGGGCTGACGCATTACAGCACCCATCAAAGCAGCAGTACACGCAGCCACACAAAATACGGGTTCAGCCCCCGTAAGCACAGCAAAACCGTAACCTAAACTAATGCCGGAAAAGATGAGGGGAAAGAAATGTCCGCCGCACCAGCCTAAATTAATGCACGTAGGAGTGATGGCGCACTTGATAAGACCAGTCATGATAAGCGCCACGGCAGGAATTACCACATAGTCTTCCATGAGGTAATGTATTTGAGCTTCACCTGCGAACATGGTATAAGGCAATACCATGCCACATACCGCCAGAAGAGCACCCGCAAGCACCGCCTTCACAACAGGACGCTGTCCAAGATTCTTCGAAACACGTTTGGACCCTCTGTTCGCCGCGTAATATACCCAACCGCATGCCGTGCCCGCAAGCGCCAGCGGAATAAGCCAGGTAAGTTCAAAGGCTCCCACCTCTACCGAAGAAAAGCGAGGTAATCCGCAACCTGATCCAAACACTTCACCCAAAACAAGAAATGAGCCTAGTGCACCCACTATGGCACAAAAATACACAATGGCCTTCTGCGGTTTTGGAAGCTTAATGTCCATATCACCCTCGGCGCCGTCTGCTGTACCAGAAAGCGGAACCACAAAACCATAAAATGGTGCCGTAAACACCGCAGTAAGTGCCGCCTGAGTACCCGCAATAGTAAGCGCACGGATATCTGCCCCAAAGCGACGCATCCTATCACCCACCCAGGTACACAAGCCCGCAATAACGCCCGTAAGACCTGCTTCTGGACCTACACTCCCGCCGAACAACAATGGCAGCAATGCAGCAAAGGACAGTCTGCCTATCTGGCTATAGTCATAGCGCCCCGTTTCCTTCACGGTGGCCATAACTTTGTTCAGCTCTTCAGGCTGGACCTTTACCTTTTTTGTATATAAACCAATAATGATGCCGCCCAATACGCATACAAACAAAGGATATGGAATAAATCCGAAAGACCCTTGGCTAAGAATGGGAAATACATCAGCAGTAAGGGCGCCAAGCCACGCAGGTACCGTACTCCACAAAAAGCTGATACCCTTATCCATCAGAAAGAAGAACAGCCACACAAAAGCACCCGCTAAGGCACCCGTAACTAAAACACAAACAAGAAAAATTATGCGGTTTACCGGTTTGGCGAGGTTTGGCACGAATCCTCCGAAAACAAAACGTGTAATGGAAGCAGTATAACGCGAGATACTTCTGCTTGCCGCCATTATCTTGTCTGAGCCTGGACAATACCCTCCGGCTCCGTTGTCCGGGGTGGACAACGGAGCCGGAGGGTATTGTCCCATTGGTAGACACAACACTTCATGAATGATGTATCTTTGAACCCATATATAGCTTTCACTACCGCTATTATTAAGTAGACACAACACTTTTTTCTTTCGTCTTTTTTTATCTTGAAGGGAACTCATATGCCAAACACCTGGAACCCTGACACCTACACAACGGATTTCTCATTCGTCTTCCAGTACGGTAGCGATGTTGCAAAACTTGTTGATGTTAAACCAGGTTCTAGCGTTCTTGATCTTGGCTGTGGCAATGGAGTTCTCGCTCACGATTTCAGTAACCGCGGAATGCACGTAATCGGAATAGATCGTTCGCCAGAATTTGTCGCCACAGCACGAAAGAACTATCCTGATCTCACTTTCATAGAAGCTGATGCAACCAACTTTTCTCTCGAAGAGCCAGTAGATGCCGTCTTTTCGAACGCAGTACTCCACTGGATCGCACGCGAAAATCATCCCAAATTGCTTTCTTGTGTACATAAAGCTTTGAAACCAGGTGGGCAGTTCGTCTTCGAGTGCGGAGGCTTTGGTAACAACGAAAAAATTCATGAGGCACTTAAATACGCCTTCGCCAATCATGGCTTTGAATATCATTTCCCCTTTTACTTCCCAACCATTGGTGAGTATGCAGCACTTTTAGAACGCGCGGGATTTCTTCCAACATACGCCATACTTTTTGATCGCCCAACACCCCTTAAAGGCAATGACGGTATGGAGAATTGGATTAGGATGTTTATTAAAAAGCCTTTTGATGTCGTTACCAATGATAAAGAAAAAAACGCTATTATTACCGAGGCCGTCGACATCCTTCGAGCCGATCTCTGCCACGATGGATCCTGGGTTGCCGATTACGTGCGTCTGCGTATGAAGGCATACGGACAATACCCTTCGGTACACAAAGGAATAATCCAATAGCTGAAACAATTTATAATTGGGATGCTCTACAACCAAGATATCCCACCACAACGCACCACAAAATCCAGTGCTATCGCAAGTATCGAAACCCATAACGAATCGAAAAAGTCTATAAAAACGCTGCTTTTTTCTGACGCAGACACGTGTCTTGCTTTAGGCTAGTGTCCGCATTGTTTTTTGCCCCAAATACGGGGATTATCGTCCAATTTAGAAGGAACTATATGTCAAGCTTGCAAGAAGAAATTGCCTCAAGACGTACCTTTGCCATTATTTCGCACCCAGACGCCGGCAAAACAACCCTTACCGAAAAACTCCTGTTGTACACCGGCAGCATCCAAACTGCTGGCTCAGTAAAAGGCAAGAGTGGCTCAAAACATGCTGTTTCCGACTGGATGGATATCGAAAAAGAACGCGGTATTTCTGTAACGTCTTCGGTGTTGCAGTTTAACTATGAAGGCTGCTGCGTAAATATCCTTGACACTCCTGGTCACCAAGACTTTTCCGAAGACACCTACCGCACCCTAATGGCCGCCGACGCTGCCGTTATGGTCATCGATGCTGCAAAAGGCGTCGAAGCCCAAACCAAAAAACTTTTCAAGGTTTGCACGCTCCGCCATATCCCTATTTTCACGTTCGTAAACAAGCTTGACCGCGAAGCGCGGGATCCGTTCGAGCTCATGGAAGAAATTGAAACGGTCCTTGGCATTGGCACCTATCCCATGAATTGGCCAATTGGCTGCGGAATAAACTTTCGCGGCGTGTTCGATCGCCAAACACGCAAGGTCATTGCTTTCGATAGCGACGGTCGCGGCAATTCTGCTAAAAAAGTTCAAGAAATCGAAGCCGAACTGGGCGATGAAGCACTTGACGAGCTCATCAGAAAAGACAACCACGAAAACTTAATGGACGATATTGAGCTTTTAGATGGTGCAGGCGACGAACTCAATTTAGAAGATGTCCGCAGCGGAAAACTTTCTCCTGTGTTTTTCGGCTCAGCTCTTACCAACTTCGGCGTTGAACCATTTTTGAAGGGCTTTCTTGAACTCGCTTCCACCCCGCGCCCCTATAACGACTGCCTTACCGATACCCTAGTCGATCCAATGTTGGATGCGTTTTCAGGCTTTGTATTCAAGATTCAAGCGAACATGGACAAAAACCATCGTGACCGCATTGCCTTTTTGCGTATTTGTTCGGGCAAATTTGAGCGCGGCATGGAAGCATTTCATGTGCAGGGCGGCAAGAAGCTCAAGCTTGCCACAGGCACCTCGCTCATGGCAGATGACCGCGCCATCGTAGACGAAGCATATGCCGGTGACATCGTTGGCCTGTTTGACCCCGGTATTTTCAGTATTGGCGACACAGTATGCACTGCAAAACACAAGGTGCAGTTCCCCGCCATTCCCATGTTTGCTCCCGAAATGTTTGCGAAAGTTTCCCAGGTGAACACCTTAAAACGCAAGCAATTCGTTAAGGGCATGGAAGAACTTGCCCAAGAAGGCGCTATCCAAATCTTTCGCGAACTAGGTGCAGGCATGGAAAGCGTTATCGTGGGCGCTGTAGGCGTGCTGCAGTTTGAAGTGCTTGAACAACGCCTGAAAAATGAATACAACGTGGAAGTGCGTAGACAAGGACTTCCCTTCTCCATCATCCGCTGGGTTGCCAACCCTGAAGAAGTTGATGTCCCCAAGCTTACCCTTACGCACGACACCCTTCGTGTAGAAAACATGCGGGGCGAAAAACTTCTACTGTTCACCAGCGAATGGAACCTGCGTTATTGCGTCGACCATAACCCCAACTTAGAGCTTTCAGAGTTCGGAAACGTGACGTTTAAATAAGATAAAACTCACCTTTTCCAAAGTTTTTTCTTGACAATCCAGGTTTCGTGCAATTAAAGTGCACCTAGGTTGACAACCAAATACACCTAAACCGTTGAAGCGGGAGTAAAAGCGACTAACGCGCACACAGAGAGTTCGAGTAGCTGAGATTCGAGCAGTAGCAGGTCGCCACAATGGGCCGCAGAGGGCGCAGTTAAGCTGCGACGTAAGGACCACGTAAGTGTCCAGGATGTGATGGCATCCGAAAAGAGCACCTCGTAAAGAAGTGAATCAAGGTGGCACCGCGAGTTTTATAAGTAAACCCGTCCTTGAAAAGCATGTTTGCTGTTTAAGGACGGGTTTTTTCGTCCCAGATACAGGCAGGCAAACCATCATGAGATGCAGGCCACGGCCAAGGTCCTAGTCTCACCAACAAGCCATCAGATACGCAAAGGGCGTATCTGCACTAGCCGAAAGGACGATGAACAATGAGCAACGAAACCACCCAGACCGAACCCTATCGCCTTTACCTGCGCGAGGATCAAATTCCCACCCAGTTCTATAATGTTCGTGCCGACATGCCCGAAAAGCCCGAGCCCATGCGTCTTCCCAATGGAAAAGTCGCTGAATTCGATGATATTCGCCCCGTATTTTGCGACGAACTCGTACGCCAAGAACTCGATGATGACACCCGCTATGTTGATATCCCCGAAGGTGTTCGCGAGATGTACAAAGTCTACCGCCCCTCCCCTCTTTGTCGCGCTTACAACCTTGAGCGTGCACTCGGCACACCCGCTAAAATCTTCTACAAGTTTGAAGGAAACAACACCTCAGGCTCTCATAAACTCAACTCCGCACTTGCACAGGCATATTACGGTGCTCAGCAAGGATTAAGCACAATCACCACCGAAACGGGTGCTGGTCAATGGGGCACCGCGCTTTCCGAGGCAGCCGCACATTACGGTTTGGATTGCGAAGTCTTTATGGTTAAATGCTCGTACGAACAAAAGCCCTTCCGTCGCAACATTATGCAGACCTTCGGAGCAAACGTAACGCCTTCTCCCTCAGATACAACCGAAATTGGCCGCAAGATGCTCGCCGATAACCCCGCTTCCACCGGTTCTCTTGGTACCGCTATCTCCGAAGCTGTGGAAAAAGCCTTGCACGTACCCGATAATCGCGGCCGCTATCAGCTCGGCAGCGTACTCAACCAGGTTGTGCTACACCAGTCCATCATCGGCCTCGAATCTAAAACCGCACTTGAAGAACTCGGAGAATATCCCGATGTTGTCATTGGCTGCGCGGGCGGAGGCAGTAATGTAGGTGGTTTGATGAGCGCCTTCATGAAAGACAAGCTTGACGGCACGCATCCCGATACCGATTTTATCTGCGTTGAACCGGCAAGCTGTCCCTCTATGACGCGCGGACGCTACGCCTACGACTTTGCCGACACGGGCCAAACCTGCCCTCTGTGCAAGATGTATACGCTCGGTAATGGATTTATTCCTTCCGCAGACCACGCTGGCGGCCTGCGCTATCACGGCATGAGTCCCATTGTTTCCAAGCTTGTTCACGATGGTTACGCTCGCGCGGTAAGCGTTAAGCAAACCGAAGTCTTTGAAGCAGGTGTACAGTTTGCTAAGCTCGAGACCATTTTGCCTGCACCAGAAAGTTCTCACGCTATCAAGGTAGCAATCGATGAAGCCCTTAAGTGCAAAGAGACCGGCGAAGAGAAAACTATCCTGTTTGGCCTTACGGGCACTGGCTACTTCGACATGATGGCCTACGACGCCTTTATCAATGGCAAGATGGAAGACCACATTCCTACCGATGAAGAACTCGAGGCAGGATTTGCAACCATTCCTGCAGTAGAAAGCATCCAAGCTGCAGGTGGCCTCCCGCTGGAATAACAAACAAAACAACAAAACAATACACTGCTTTGCGTATGCCTCTACCTGAACACAACAGCAATAACGGCACCAGCCACTAGGTTGGTGCCGTTATCAACAATTAAACACTACATAAGTTAGCAATACCCAATGAAACACTCTCTCTCGCACTCAGAGAAAACAAAGCCCTTGCATGGAATCCAAACCTATACACATTCGTACGTATTCGCAACTCCTACCAATAGCAACAAAATACCGGGAAGATAACCTTCACAGAGCTAATCGTTGCACAATCCAGACCAACAAACCTCAAAACCTCTCACCCCGTTCACGGAGCCAGTAACCAATATCGCTTTTTTTCAAAGGCGAATTGAGTAATCTAGTTACCGATAATACATGCTCTACGAGAGGACACTCCCATGGCTATTGAAAAAGTTGTTGTAGCAGGTGGCGGCGTTTTAGGCAGCCAAATTGCCTTCCAGACCGCATATTGCGGTTTCGATGTGACTATTTGGTTGCGCAGTGAAGGCTCAATTGGACGCACACAACCAAAAATCGATAGCGTATATAAATCGTATATTGAAGCCATCGAAGGAATGGCGGATGGCAGCGGTGCTTGGTGTGCTGGTATTGCCGATTCCAATGCCCCTTTCAACAAAGAAGCTTGTTTAGCTAAGGTCGAACAAGCCTACAAAAATCTCAAGCTTGAACTTGATATGGCCAAAGCAGTTTCCGATGTGGATCTTGTCATTGAATCCATGTCAGAAGACCCAAAGGCCAAAATCGATGTCTACCAAAAACTAGCTCCGCTTTTGCCGGAAAAAGCCCTTCTAGCTTCCAATTCTTCCACGCTCTTGCCAAGCCAATTCGCAAAGTTCACAGGTCGTCCTGAAAAATACGGCTCACTGCACTTTGCTAATTCCATCTGGAAAAACAACACCGCTGAAGTAATGGGTCATGACGGTACGAGTAAAGAAACTTTCGAAAAATTGATGGAGTTTGCAAATCAGATTCGCATGATTGCGCTACCTGTGCGCAAGGAAAAGAGCGGTTACTTACTTAACTCTATGCTTGTACCGTTTCTTCTTTCTGGCCTGGACCTATGGGCAAGCGACGTAAGCGACCCTAAGAGCATTGACATCGCATGGGAGCACGGTACGGGAGCACCAAAAGGACCTTTTCGTATCATCGACACCGTTGGCTTGCCTACCGCATATAACATTGTGTTGCAATTCCAAAGTGTCCCCGGCCTTCTAAACCCTTTGTTTAAGAAGATGATGCTTCCCTATAACTACAAAACCATGGCTAAGCTTCTTAAGGAAATGATCGATAAAGGGGAGAGCTTTTACTAGGATTAGTTGCTCTCACAACACCATCCCACTAAAGCCCAGAATCGTCCGGAGTCAATTATGCGCTAGCTTTGGGCGATTCTCTTTTTAGCAAACCGCAAAAAAACAGCTCCGAACCTTTTCTAAAGCTTGATTATCAAATATAGAAATGTATCAACGTTGCTAGTTCTTTTTTCAAAGGTAAAAGATCCAAACGCCACAAACGTTTTAGCTCTTCCTCTCAATATGAGCATCCTGCTCATTCAGATGCTTAATCGCACGTTCCAGCTGCTCATAGTCACGCTGGTTTTTACGCATGCCCGCCACAATAACAGCAACAAACACAAAAAGGATTATCCAAATTAGCGCATAAGCAGCAATTACATAAGGAGCCGAAGGAAGAACCGCTCCATATACCGAAAGTAAAATCTCATTCATAGCCAATCCTTACTATCCTTCTTCCAATAATGCCTTAAGGCGCGCAATACGCTTTGCATCTTCTAGCTGATTAAGACGAAGATGGTAAAGTGCAAAGGCAATGAATACTATTCCCACCAACGCCAACATAAGACCGATAATCATTTCGGGCGTCATGCCTCCATCAGTTCTAAAAACAACAGGGTGAGTACCCGATGGAATAATGCGCGTAATAAAGAAACAAATGGGGGCATCAATAAATGTCACAATCCCGAAAACAGCCGCATACACACGCTTCTTTTGTCCCTCAGGAAACGCAGAACGCAGTACAAAATAGCCAATGGTTAACAGCATCAAAACAAGATACGTAGTTAGACGAGGCTCCCAAGACCACCAAACACCCCACTCAAAACGCGTCCAAGGCACACCCGTTGCCATAGTGCAAACAATGAATACTAAGGCAATCTCAGTTGCAACTTTTGCCCGTATGTCGAACCGATCGTTTTTTGTTTTCAGATAACGCACCCCGTAAAAAGCGGTAAAGAAAAGAGCTATGAACGAACAGAGTGCTACTGGCATATGAAAATAAAAAACCTTTTGAGAAAAAAGCAGCTGATTTCCTACCATCTCACCCGCAATAAGTTCAGGCAAAACTTCTGCTCCAAAAACCAAAGGAGACACCGTAAATGACCACACAAAACCTGCCGCCGAGAGGAAGGCTCCTAGCACCAAACAGGGAACAATACACTTAGAAACCAAAGGTAGCTCCTTTCTTTTACGTCCTTACAACCTGGTCATACAACAACCAAGCAACAAGAATCATGATGATGTCAAAACTCGCAGCTCCGACACATCCGTTAAACCACAAAACATCCCAACCACTATTTCCTGTAAGTACCGCCGAAGTTGCTGCCACGCAGGAGTACAGCAGGGGAAACAAAACAGGAACAAAAAGCACCGCCAATAACACGTCGCGTCCACTCGAATGCACGGTAATAGTGGCAAGCAAGGTCCCCACTGCTGCGATTCCAACTGTTCCTAGAGCAAGCGGAACTATCGAAAGGAAAAACGCATCGGGCAACGTTTCGGCTGAAAGAAAAAATAGCCAAAACAAAGGTAAGGTTATGAACTCAACCGCAAACAGAAATAACGTGTTTGAAGTAACTTTAGCCAAGTAAATAACCGAATGATCAATAGGAGCAAGCAACATACCATCCAGACAGCCCTGTTCTCGCTCAAAATGGAACGAACGCCCTAAACCTAAAAGCGAGGCAAAAACAATAAGGACCCACACAAGACCGGCCGCAACATCAAGAATGACGACGTTTTTACCCAGCTGCGAGAACATGACGCCAAACACCATTATTACAGCAATTGAATAAAGACCCATGGAAGTTAGCATGTCACGCGTGCGCATCTCTTGACGCAAATCTTTCATCAAAAGAACGCAGTAGCTAGAAAAGATGCTCTGTTTATCTTTATCCTTTTTCATCGCTCACCTTACATGAATAGGCAGCATACCCATAAGAAGCAAACCACTCTTCCGCTTCGGCTTGCTCTTTTGTACCAAATGCTGAAACTCTGCCGTTCTCAAGCATCATGTAATGCGTGCAGAGCGATAAACCCTTAGGAATATCGTGGCTGACCATAACGAACGATCGACCTTCCTTCTGCTTGCATAATGCATCAACTACCTCAACCGCATAAGGATCAAGACCCGTATGAGGTTCATCAAGCAGCACCAATTCAGGATCATGAACGAGCGCTCGAGCAATAGCCAAACGCTGCAACATACCTCGAGAAAACTGTCGAACAACGTCATAGGCACGATACGATAAGCCAAGTGTATCCAACAACTCAAAGGCTCGCTCACGAGGGTTTTCAATCCCATAAAGCTTGCCGTAGTACATGAGGTTGTCGAGTGCGCTTTGATCTAAATACAGCATGGCTGAATGAGAAATAAAACCTACGCGCTTGCGAACTTCCAAAGATTGACTTCGGGTATCAAAACCCAATACCTCAATAGACCCCACATCAGGCATATCAAGCGTTGCTATTTGACGAAGGAGCGTTGTTTTTCCTGCTCCATTTGGACCAAAAATGACCAGAAATGAACCGCTCTCTAGCGATAGCGAAACATCCTTGAGCACACGGTGTTCCCCGAATGCCTTTCCCACATTTTTGATATTTAGCACCTGGTTACTCATGAGAATTCCGTTACGACTGCGCTGTTACAGAAATTGCAGGAGAGCTTTCGTTTGCGTTAGACTCATTGCAATAAGGTTTGCGATAAGCAAGTGCGCCTATTGTCGTTCCAACCATCAAAAGAGCAAATCCCAGCCACACTAATCCGATAAGAGGATTAACCCGAACGTCAAGAGAGTAGTCACCCAAAGCATTAAGTCCTTGGAATACGACGAAAAGATCATGGTCTGGCATACTTACCACTTCAGCGTCTAGTCGTTGTTGCATTGTGGCACCGTCAACGGTAATTGCTGGAGAAACTTGATAGAGCAACTCTTGATTACGGTACACATCAAACGCTTGAGTGAAAACAGCACTATCGCCTGCTTTTTCAATGGCAGTTTCCCCAACAGGTACAAGGCGATAATCCATAATTTCAAATTCAGAACTAAAGGAAGAATCTTGCGTACCGGCCACATAACCCGTACGCTCAACCGTGTACATAGAAGACCCCACTAAACCAACCAAAATAATCGCCAGAGAGCAATGTGCTATAAAACCGCCAAGGGCTCCAGCTTTCGCTCGCAACGAAGATAAATTACCACGCAAACCACGCAGTATTCGCACTACCGTATACAGTTCATTGGAAAACAATAAACTTGCCCCCGCAAATGCCACAATTGTCAGACCATAATAATATGGCGTAGGACCAGCTGAAAGTAACTCTTCGGCAGTACTACCACCTGCGGAAATAACAGCTTGATAAGCAGGAACCAGCCTTACGACAAAGTAAATCATCAATAATACAAAGAGTACCAGCGCGCCAATCAAAGGAATTTTTTGCTTGCCAAGGTCTTTAATGTTTCCCCCTTTCCAAGAAAGCAGAGGACACAAAGACATCATCAAAACAATGAAGACACTTACAGGGCGCGCAATGGCGTTATAGGTAGCAGGCGCAACTGAATCTCCACCGAAAGGCATCCATGATGGCAATGCGGAAGAAACAGTAAGGTACATCAATAAAAACGACGCTAACACCATGATGACATTATTGAGATAATAGGCCATTTCCTGTGAGAAAAGGCAACCCTCGCTCTCTTTACCCTCTTCTCCTTCTTCGCCTGAATCGCAACGCGGAGCAAAACTTTTCGGACGTACAAAAACAGCACTGACTGCCGCCGCAAACGATACTCCAATAAGCGTTGCAAAAAGAGCCGAAGAAACAGGGTCGCCCGAAAAGGCATGAACACTTTGAACCAGACCGGAACGCGAAATAAACGTTCCCACGATAACAAACATAAAAGCAAGGCAGGCACACACTACACTCCAGCGCTTAAATTGAGCTCGTTTTCGATAGAGGGTAAAACTATGCAACAAAGCAACGCACATAAGCCACGATAACAAACTGGCGTTCTCGACAGGATCCCAACCCCAATAACCGCCCCAGCCCAAAACAACATATGCCCATACCGAACCAAGACCAATACCGATTCCTAAAAACAGCCACGCAAACGAAGCAATTCCATTAACGCGTAAAACCCACGCATCTGAATCATCACCCACAAGCAAAGCGGCAAGCGCATAGGCGAAGGGAATGGTTAAGCCAGCGTAACCAATAAATAAAGCTGGCGGATGAACAGCCATTGCCCAATGCTCCAGCAAAGTATTAAGCGACCACAGTTCAGCACCATTAGTCAAAGAACCATCGGCGGCAAGATAGATTGAAGACAGGGCTTTAAAAGGCATATTATCTGGCGAAAAAAGTAACACTGCCATGAAGGCTACAAGCACGAGCATAACGATAACAAGTGCCGCATTATCCAGGGACGAATGATGCTTTCGGTTTCGCACTACTACAAATACCGCAAAAGCTGCAATAAGCGCAGCCCAAAATAAAAGCGAACCCTGACGACCCGCCCATAGTCCAGACAGGATATATAACCAGGCAAAAGGATCAACTGAGTTGCTCCGATATTGCACCACATACTCAATAGAGTTATCCCCACTTACAAAGCAAAAAACCAGTAGAGCACAGCAACAAAACAACCCAACAAAGGTAATAAGTGCACCAACCCTACCGAGCCATGCAAAAAGACCGGTGCTTTCCACTCCTTCTTTTACATGGCGCACACACGCCACGATACATCCTACACACGACATCAATGCCGCCACAAACGATGCCATCAAACAGTATGTTCCAAACATTGCCATAGTGCTTCCCCTTTGGCGTCCATAGCTTCTTGCCGTTATTGTTTCTCTTTACCTCTCTGCACTCGTTTTATCCTGCACGGAGCAGGCAAGCTACGTTAACCCTCAAGAGCAACATCGGTAGCATTAAACACACCATTTTCGCCAAGCGAACCCGTGATAACGAGCAAAGAGCCATCTTTTATCTCATCAGAAAGAGCACCAACGTATTTCACGGGAAGAACCATCTGCGAATCTTTTTTAGACTCAGGCTTTGCCTTAGTTTCTGCACTTTGTTCATCAATCAACACAAAGCGAATTTCTTCCTGAGCACCTACCAGAGTTCCCTCCTGCAAAGAGCCAGTCACCTTAACAGTTTTGGAGTAAATTGCCTCGCCATAACCAAACAATGCCGAAACACTCAAAGCATCCGTACTCGTTTCGTATTTGGAAGGACACTTGGTTACCAACTCGGAACATTGCAAGACACCTGAATCGTTGATCGTGCCTGTACATATCGCAGTAACTCCGTTACCAAAGGTTGCAGAAACACCTTTGTCGTAAACAACTTCGAGTGTTTTGTCTGGATTGTTGGAATCTTCAAGGAAAAACGTTACGTTTTCTTGAGTGAAGGTAAACGAATCGTCCACCACATTGCCTGCAACCTGCACACGCTGACCCTTGGCGGAATCGTTTAACGCTTCAGCTATTGTCATAGATTTTGCAGCACTGTTAGAACCCAAAAGGGCTAAGGCAACAATCATCACGATCGCGATGATTCCTCCTGAAATTACAAAACGTTTTCTCTTATTTCTCATTTTGATATCTTTCTTTTCAACATAGACCCTGCAAGCAAAATACCTGCAGGGTCTAGTTTTTTTGCATTCACTAGCCCTTATGCGTTAGTAATCAGTCCTGTTGATAGGATTCGATCCCCTTCTGCACCTGATACCCAACCTTCAGGTAGTGTTTCGTTTTCATGCTCGTGGCATGAAGTACATGCAAACACCGACGCACGATGACCCTTGTGACAGGTTCCGCATTCAAACTTTGTGCCATGATGTTGACCATGCGGATTAAATTCCATATCCATCGTGGTCTGCTCCAGCTTGCCATAGTCCACGAGACCATCGTTGCCAAGCAAATAGCTGTGGCAATTTTGATTTGCGCAGAACTGAGAGCCTTCAAGTCCCCGCCAATTTGCCATATGGCTTATTGTTTGTTCATTAAGCGGGTCAACATAGTTGCCTGATACCCAATTGATGCCTTCATTTGCCTGCTCGGCAATTGTGGGTTCGTGGCAATCCAAGCACCTAATTTCACTCTTTGCAGTAGTATTGTTTTTCTTATGCAATACCGCCATCATGGCATTAGTATTCGATACCTCGTTGCCATATTTATCGGTACCAACAACGCCCTGATCCTGCATGTAGTTAGCTAAGTACTCATCCATTGGTGTGTGACAAATAGCACCGCAGAAGCTTGGCTGCTCGTGCCAAACCATAAACCCACCGCCTGCAATAACAAGTACGGCAAGTATCGACGCGAGCGTCACAGCAAGCTTTTTTCGCCTAAAAATACGCGGCTTTTTGTTGAGACCCTGTTCTTCGCAAGAAGGCACGGGGCTGGTTTTGATATCAGACGTATCATTATCATTCATTCAGATCGCCCCCTTCTGGTTCCATCAAGGAACCCTACATCTCAACGGAGGACATGCCGAGAATCTCGTCTGCCTCGTTAAGCAAGATTTCTGCTTTGTCCAGGGTTTCCGTAGTAAGCGTTGGGTTATGTGCACCCTCGCTGTTTTCGGCCGTTACAAAATTCCAGAAGAACACGGCTTCACGCTGAATCACCTGCAGGCGAGATTTTTCTGCGTCGGTTATAGTGCCGTTGTTAATAGCAGCCTCAAAGTTCTGGATAAAGTTCTCTGCTCGGAGACCAATTTGATGGGTACGGCCATCAAGATCTTCTTGCCAAGCAGCAACTTGCGCTTTGATGTCGGAATGACACTTACTGCAATCACGGTCAATTAGCTCTTGGTTTTCCAAAGGACTAATCCAATTGTGGCTTGAGTAAACGGTTCCGTCTTTAGCGGTAGTTGGTGCCATGTGGCAGTTCGAACAGGAGTAACCCAGGTCAGCCATGTGAGACTTTTCGCCACCATAGAGATATTCAAACTCAGGATGACGAACAGCAATCATCTTGGCGCCCGTGCTCTCATAAATCCAGTCGTAGAAATCGATATTGTCATACCAAGCAAGCGAATCAGTTGGATTCATAGACGCTAACCCATTGTATGGATTGGATGTAACGCCAGTGTTCTTGTCGAAATAGTAGTCATTATGGCACTGACCACATACTTGAGCACTGACTGGCGCCTCATCGGCGTCATTACCCATTGCGCGAATCCAATTCTGCTGCGTCACTACAACATGTGTGGGGTCATTCTCATGACAGTTATAGCAACTGATTGGCTCATCAAGCGACGCTAACGTTTCCTTGAAGTTCATCGTAAATGCTTCATCGCCGTACTTTTGAGTAATAGCAGTGTACTGACCAGACTTACAGGTAATGCGGTTTGCCTTGGTCTTATCACTAATACGGCCATTATTTCCTACAGTATCCAGGGAATAAAGATGAGAGACTGGCTCAGTGTAATACTTAGCATAACCATAACCCTTGCCAAGGGTTTTGATTTCGGGGTAAACCTCAAGGTAGTTTGCCTTGCCCTCTTCATTATTGTCCAGATTCTGCATGTAAGTTTCGTACTGATGAGGATAGATATCTTTCCATGACTCCGCCTTTACCGTACCAAACTGATCCGTTTCAGGCGTTACCGAAACGGGTTCAGCTGAAGGCGTAGGAATTCCCGAATTTTTCTTGGGAGCGCATGCTGTGAGACTCAATACCAGAATCGCACAACTTACAACGACGATCCACACAATCGCCTTTTTGCGCGTTGTTACCCTCTTCATAACTTCTACCTCCTCCACTTTTGAGGTCCCCTTACGCCGAGTGTACTTGACAAGCAATAGGTACTAAAGGTACAGTTCACGCTTAAAAAATAGGGTCACTTTATTAATGTGCCTCTTGATAGAATCTGTTTGAACACCTCCCTCTTCGAAAAACTCTCTTTTAAATCGATATGGAAGGCATTACATGATTTTTCTCGACAGAAACGCACCCGAGCCTTATTACCGCCAGATTTATCACCAGATCATTGAAGCTATTATCTTGGGGGTTTATCCAGAAGGAATGCGTCTCCCCTCCATACGGGCACATGCATCGCTTCTTAATGTTTCTCGAAACACCATTGCTCTTGCCTATCAACATTTAGTGAGTGAAGGCTATCTGGAGCCTCGCCCCAACAGTGGCTTTTTCGTGAGTAAGATCAACCACCTACCCCTTCCTCCCGAGGCTTCTTCAGAGGAATCTCTCTCAGCCCTTGCAGCCAAAGCAAGCAACTCAGAAAACGAATGCTTTTTTCGTTATGATTTTAATTATGGCAATGCAGATCCAAGCATTTTTCCCACTGCGACATGGGCAAATATTGCACGCAAAATATATTTTGAAAATGATATATCAGAGGCCTTTTGCTATAACGATAGCCAAGGAATATACCAGCTACGCCACCGCATTGCTCTCATGATGGCAGAACGATGTGGGGCAAGTGTTGCACCTGAACAAATAACGATTCATCCTCGCACTCGATTTGCACTTACGGCAGTCGCCCAACTTTTTAATCCTCAAACAGATACCTTCATGATTGAAGATCCCGGTTTCCATGAAGCAGCAGCAGCCTTCACGGATGCAGGTTTCACCGTGGAAGCACTTCCTGTTTTAGGAACAAAATCAGACGCTTTCGCCCGTCTTGAAGCAATCAAACCAAAAGTTATTTATTTAACGCCATCAAATCAATATCCAACTAATCAAGTCATGGATTTAAAAACACGTAAAGACTTTTTGGAGTGGGCATACAACAATAATGCCTACATTATCGAAGACATTTACTGTAATGAATTTCGCTACGGACTCAGCGCTCATCCGTCTCTTTATACCTTGGATAAACTAGAGCGCGTTATTTTAACGGGTACTTTTTCTAAGACGTTCTCGCCTGCTCTCTGTATATCGTACCTAGTTTTTCCTAAAACGCTTATTGGAAAATGGCTTTCTTCAAATACCATGCATCCACCCGTTTCGTGGCAAACTCAAGCCACCCTTGCAATGTTTCTCGAGGAATACGGCACACGGCACATCAATCGTTTGCGCACCTCGTTTCAAAAAAAGCACGACACACTAATCGATGTCCTAGAAAAAGAGATGGGAAACAATATTGAGTTTTTAGATCATCGCGCTGGACTTCATCTACTCATTCGAACAACGGATAATAAAACCGAAAAAGAACTTATCAATTTAGCCGCCCAACACAATATTCGCGTCTATCCCACGAGCCATTATTGGCTCAATGGTGCACCAAAATCATGGGACTATATTTTACTCGGGTTCTCAAGCATCGCTCTTGAAGATATTGAACCAGGAATCAAAGCATTAGCGCACGCTTGGGATATCCAAAACACTGCATAGGCCATGCTTTAAGCAGAGTCTTCTGGTTATCCTCGGCAACGATAAGCTCGATGCTCCCGCCAAAAGTAAATCGCGCGTCATCGCTACCTTTTTCAGCCAAACAAACTGAGGCAGCACCTCCCTAGATGCTGCCTCGTAAAACCCTTTTGTACAACTGCGCTTATTATGCTTGCCTTTGCCCTATTGCGCGCTATTTATTCCTTCCTACAGCTTATGCTTGCGCGAGGCAAACAAACCCGTAAAAGCAGTGAATGCCGCCACGATTGCCGCTACAATACCGAGCCCACCGTTGGCATCGCCTGTTTTTACCAACCCAAAAGACCCAGCTGATTTATCTGCATCAGAAAGCATAGCATTTGCAGACTCACTTGCAGACCCCTCATCATCAAACGCTGGTGTTACGGGTTCGCCTTTCTCAATAACTACCGTGCGGGCGATTTCATCACTTTCCCATGAATCAATCGCGCCAGTTCCTGCAACACCAATAACCTGACCGAGCTCGCAATAAGACCCACTATTTCCATCGTGATTCCACTCATCAAACAGTTTGAAATCACGCACAACGCCGCCTTCGGGCACAAGGATCTTTGACCCTCCCGTGATAATAATCGTACTTGAGGGCACCGATCCAGGACTAGCACTGGATACACCATTAACCGCAATAACAGCAGCGCCCTTACTTGTAGCCTTTACGGCAGAATTGTCAATCAAAATAGATCCACCCGCATGTTCACTTCCACTGAGCGAACTAATACCATAAGAGACGCTATAAGGGGTGCTCGAATCCGAGAACACATCAACGAAAGAGTCTTTAATGATGACGTGGGATTGATCATCTGTTGTATAAGCATAAATCCCCGTTGCAAAGCCCAATTCCAGTTCGGTATTAATTGATACATTCGAACCATTAACGATGCTGACAGTTGTTGGAGCTCCTTTAGTTCTTGTATAAATTCCATCATTAACAGTTGCCTTGTCAGACGCAGTGATAGAAAGCTTGGAGTTGTCAATTGTGACGTTACCTCCTTTATTGGAAATATCATCAAGACCATGGGTGTAGCGCAAACCATCCTCTACCGTTGTATCAGGCACGCCATTTGTTGTCTCAATCCCAGAAGCACCCAAACTCGTATTACCAGCCTTGTTTACTTGAATGGTCACATCAGCCCCATCTTTAATGACGACATCTCCACCATACGTTGAAATTCCGATCGTTGAGGGAAGTTCATTTCCGTCACTTTTAACGTTCCCCGTTGCATTTACATTTACCTTTGAGCCCGAAATAGTTACATCCCCACCTGCTTCACCGTCGCCTGTTGCCATAATCACATCGGTATCGGCAGTGGCATTAAGGGTGCCCTCCCCTCGGATGGTAAGATTTCCCTGATCAACAGTGAGTGCACCGGCGTTGTTTTCGGGCGCAGCATTGTTGGTAACACTATTTTCTCCCGCCAGGTTAACCACCAAATCACCCTGGGCGCTAATAGGTCCACCCATGTAGCCATTCAGATTTAGATCATCCTGGCCATCCCACATCCAGCCCGTACCCGATGCTCCTGTGGTTTTGTCCGAATACTGCGTTCCATCAACATTTACCCAATCGGCTGCAAACGCCAAATTCGGACACATGAGGGCCGTACTAATCACCACCGCTGCCGCCATTGCCGTTGCTCGCCGCGGTAAACCCGAACGAATATCTACCCCAAAACGCTGACGCTCCGCATGTTTTCCGCATGACCCATAGGCTAAGCCTTTCGAAAAAAGAGTTGTCTTTGATTGTCCGTCCATAACGCATCCGCCTCCTTTTTCTTTCACCCTCAACAAAACTATGCGTTTTTCGATTCCCTCCCATATGCATCAATCGCTCAAAAAAATACTCGGGAATACCAGTGATGAGCGCCCTGCAACAAGAAAAGAATCCACCAATTGGATTGTTTCGGATTTACCCGCACAGGAATAGGTTCGTATATATGTACAAACTTGCTAACCTGGTGTTTTAATTGTTACTCAATGAATTGTTCTTCCAAAATCGTAAAAAAGCCAAACCATACACCCATCGAGAAAGATGTTTTTCACCTCGATGAAACCTCGAATATCAGTTTGGTTATACAATCAAACACGTACGTTTTACTCATCACGAACCCGAAAGAACCGCCTGTGCCCTCTTTTAATGCAAAATTACTTCGATCGATTGCTGGACTTGCTCTCTTCACGTTCACTTTCTTAGGAAGTGAATTTTTCTTTGATCGACAGATGGGACTCCTCGCTTCTGCAGAACAAGTTGTTTCTGCTCAAGCGGCAATTCTTGGAGCAAGCGTTGTTGGTTTTCTGGCCTATGCGGGTATTTCAAAGGTTTTTAAGAAACAAATTCAACAAATCATTGTTTCAGCAATTGAAGCAGCGGGAATCATACTTTGTCTTTTTGTTATAGCAACCTCAAACGACATTGCCACCATGCAAACGCTTGGATGCATTGGCTTTTTCTTGTTTGGTTGCCTAGGAGCGGAAGCTTACTGGAATATGGCATACCTCTTTCACAGAAGTCCATCACTTGCAAAAGGTGCAGCATCAGCCTATTCCGCAGGTATTCTTCTTCAATTCGCTAACAACCTTATTATCCCCTCAGGAATGCCTGAAACTATTACCTTAAGTGTTGGAGTCATCTTTCTTTGCGTGCTTTGTATTCCAGAAAAAAACCCGGATACAAAGCATCCCGCCCAAGAGAACACACCAAAGAGCACCGACTCTCTTGAAACTAAAAACTCACCTTTACCCAAGCAACCGCTTTCAAAGGCTCTTTGGTCTATCGCTCTAATCGTGCTGTTGGCCTGCATGTTTTCAACCCTTGATAACGTGATTACCCTCGCCGACGCACAAGGGACAGTCTCAGTAGAAACATGGCCACGGCTGCTCCTTGCCGCAAGTAGCCTTGTTGCTGGATTCTTATTCGACATCCGCGAACGCCAATACATGGGTTTTATCATGTTTGCGATCACAGCGCTTTCAACCATTTCCATCTTGGCAGTTGAAGCGGGCGCAAGCCCCGTAATAGGCCTTATCGTCTTCTACCTAAGCTCAGGCTTTTTTGTAACATTTTTCACTACCATTTTCCTACAGCTTGCGCCTCGCATGCATACGCCACAACTATGGGCAGGAATGGGACGCGCGGCAAACAACTTGTGCGCATTTACCATTTCTGGAGCATCTCTTGCCATAACCCAATCAAGCGTTCCCGTTGTTATGATTGCCTCACTCCTTCTCTTTGTGTTCGTAATTGTTACGTTCATTGGCGCAGGATGGTTTCGTCTTCCGCCAAACGAACACGAACGAGCAACCTTTGAAGCAGGGAGAATTGCCACTACAACACCATCGCAAGAGGAGCTGCAAGCAGCATTCATTGCTCGCTGTAAACTAACACCACGAGAAGTCGACATCTTGCATGCCGTTACTACCAATGAGCAACCCCTAAAACAGGTAGCGGAAGATATGGGAATATCTCTTCGTATGCTACAGCGCCACCTAACGAGCATTTACACCAAAACAGGAACTCAAACACGCGCCGGTCTTACACGCGCCCTGTATTTCAATACTCGAGAGAAATAAAACAAATGCTTAAGGAATTTCGTATTTCTTTTTTCGCGTGAATCATTTTTGAAGCGATTGTTGTCGCTCTTTAACTTACGCTTGACAATAGCTTCTATCCCACAAACTTCACCTACGTCGAAATATACCTTGCTGTTGCTCTTACGCTCGTTTATCTCTTAATCAAGATTTCTTAAAATACTCCCATGTAAAAGCAACATCTACACTCTGCCGGGGGATGCATCCGCAGGTCTTTGCCGAAAACCGTTCCTTTGTCCAAAAGCATATATAATTACTACAGACAAAGGAAACGAAGCCGTGGCTTTGAATCACATTGGTACGTGGCAACGCTAACGAAAGGTCCAAAAACCATGGTGCGCATTATTACCGACTCAACCTCATCTCTTCCCAAAGACGTTTGCGAAGAGCTCAACATTGAAGTTATATCTTTAATCATCAACCGCAATTCTGTTGAGTATATTGAATCTGAAACCGATCTTGATGCCTTCTATAAAGATATCTATGAAATGGCAGACGCCATTCCAACATCAAGCCAGCCTTCACCTAAAAAAGTAAGAGATGCTCTTGAAAAACATGCCTTAGCGCACGAAGAAGTACTCGGTATTTTTATTAGTAGCAAAATGTCGGGCACATTTGAAGGTTTCGTACACGGGGCCCAGGAAACACGCAAGAACTATCCAGAGTTCACCTATGCAGCCATTGACAGTACAACTAACTGTATGGAAATGGGTTTTGCGGTTATTGCTGCTGCAAAAGCAGCAAAAGAAGGTAAGTCTTTAGAACAATGTATCGAAGCTGCAGAGGAAAGTCTTCACTGCTCAAGATTTATTTTTGCACCCGAATCACTTACCTTCCTTGAAAAGGGTGGAAGAATCGGAAAAGCGGCTGCGCTTATTGGTCATCTCATTAACATTTCACCCATTCTTACGGTAAAAGACGGAGAAGCTGGAACCCTAGCAAAAACCCGAACCCAAAAAAAAGCCCTCGAGAAAATGGTCAAAGTGTTTGAAAAAGACATTGCTCAATACGGTCTAAAAAATCTCGTTGTTCACTACATTGGGTCAAAAATCCCTGCAGAAGAATGGGCTGACAAAATCATTAACCCAATCGCCAACATGAAAGCAAAAGTTCTTCCCGCAAGCCCTGTAATTGGCGTTCATGTGGGACCTGCGCTTGGAATTGCTTACGAATGCAAACAACGTCTTCCGAACAAGTTCACAACCACATCACCAGAAAGAGTTCTCCCATAAATCTTAGGTAGACCTCTTTTTGCCTCCGCTATGCGAAGACAACAGCGAGCCAATCTGCGAGGCTCTCTATAGCTATCGCTTTTTCTCTGCCGTTCGTAGGGACAATTACGCCGCCCAGGAGAATAATGATGTGAACATGTTTTAAATGTCCCTGCAAAAATCAGTTCACTCCAAAGCGAATATTTTCAGGTCGCCCAAAAATCGACCCGATTCCCCTACAGAACATTTTTCAAAACAACAAGTTTCACAAATAGATATCCTCCGTTTTTATTTCGCAAAGTTATCAAATTGCAAATCCCTCAGAAAAAAGTCCAATTGCTACTATGCGAATAAGCAAAAACGAATCTATCAGGCTTCGTTTCCACTACTGCTTCATCGGACAAGGGAGGTAATGATGAGTGCAGCAGCTGTTTCGATCGCCATTACCTTAACAGGTGTTGGAAAGTTTGTAAGCGTGTGGATTGGCGGTGAAATTTCTGACCGCATTGGACGCAAAATTCCCGCCGTTACAGGCTCTATTCTCTATGTAATTTGTTTCGCCTTGCTGTTAATTACCGACAACTTCTACCTTGCCTGTTTCGCTGGCTTCCTTTCAGGCGTTGCCACCTCCGGTTTCTGGGATGGAGCTTTATATCCCGCCATCGCAGAAGCAAACCCGAAATATGCAGGTTCCTCAACCATTGGAATCAAGGCGGTTATTTCTGTCTCTGGTATTGTCTACCCACTCATTTCTGCCATGAATTCTGGGGAAACTTGGCACATTAACATTTGGATTCCCATCATCCTTTCTGGCATCTGTGTAGTATTTGCAGCGCTTACACCCTTTGCGTATGACGACAAGCGAAAAGAAGCCACAGACGATGGCTCTGGAGCTAAAAATGAAGCTGAAGCAGAAATTCAAGCTGCAAAAGATGCCATGCTACAAAAGCCCACTGCTCTTACCAACTTCGTAACATTATTCTTTGGATTCGTCATTATGTTCATCATGTATGGCGCCCAACAGTACACAAAGGCCTTTGGTCAAAATAACCTAGGGTTGGATGAAGTTGCTGCCGCAGGCCTAACCTCAATCTACACTGTTGGATCAATTATTGCCGTTCTGTTCTGGGCATTTATGATGGGAAAACTGCGCTGGAACCCCATCAAGGTTATCTTAATTGATGGTATTTTAGCGGCCCTTGCCCTGATTGTCGTTATCGTAGCATTACCTTTGAATCTTGGCGCAGGAACCGTATACTTCGGCATTGCCGTTTTGGGTTTCTCGGCCGCAGGCGGCATGCTGCAAACAGGTGTTACTCTGCGCCAGCAAATGTGTCCTGGTTCACGCGGGCGTAACGTCGGAATGTACTACACGTTTATGGGGTTCGCCTCCGTGTTCCTGCCTTTTATCGTCGGGTTTATGACGACTTCTGTCGGCGAAACGCAAGCAGTGTGGGTAATGATGATTCTGCTCCTAGTTGCTTCTTTACTCTCAGTTCTGATGAGCGCATATGTTTGTCTTCAATACAAAAAGCAATTTGGCTACAGCGCTATGGCACGGATGAAGGACGAGTACACAGAATAATTTAAAGTTTCTATCGTTATTCGCTCGATTTTTCAAAGGGGTGTAGAAGCTGTCTAATATACCTTCCTTCAGTTTACAACGTGCTTAATCGACCCTTACAGAGCACGCTGGACAAACAAGCAAATGCATTCGGAAACTCTTCGACTACCCCCCCCTAAACCCTTCTTTTAGTAAAGATCTCAACTTGGCGGGGTCTTTACTGCTTTATTGTTATTAGGCGAGAAAAATAGGACTAAGACTCAAAAACAGCTTCTTTCGTCATAGACAACAAGGAATAACGAGGTGAAAATAAGAGCACGGATGCCTACAGCCTAAACAAGGAAAGACCCGCAAATAGCATCGGAGGTTTTTGCCCCCTGAGTCGCACTCAGCCTATATGTTTGGTAGCACCCTAATGTAGTTGAGCATCACCGAATAAAACCAATTAAGGAGGAACTGTGCGTAACCTACGAACTCTGGCCGAGGTAGTTAAGCATGCAGGACTTGGACCGCTTTCTCTTCTGTTTCTGTGCATCTACCTTTTATGTTCTGCCATCGTGTGGTTCGCAGACCCTACTGGTAAATCATTCGGAGACGCCATGTGGTTTTGTTTTCAAGTAGTTACCACAATTGGTTTTGGCGACATTTCCGTTGATGCAGGTATTGCACGTGGTGTAACCATAGTGCTGAGCATCTTTAGTATTTTCTATATCGCGCTTATCACGGGTGTGGTAGTTAGTTACACCACCGAGCGCATGCATTTGCGACAGGAAGATACCCTCGCCCGCTTCGTCAACAATCTTGAACACCTCGACAGCATGAGCAAAGAAGAGCTCGCTTCCCTTTCAGAAAATGTTCGCGAATGGCGCAAAAAGTCTCGGTAATGATTTTAAGGTGATGTTAAAAACCCACGAGCTCATTTTGATTGATTGTGGCTTTCACTTGTGTCCAAAAATTAGGACACACAGAGCACTTCTACTCATTACACTAAACGCAATGCCGTTCAAGAAAGCCAAAAGCATCAAGGATAAAGGGGGTACACATATGACGGAATACATCGCTCATTGTTTGTATGGCAACACCAACGAATCCTCCAGTGTCCCCAGTGCTGAATCTTGGCCGAATACAAATCTTAGCGATGGAGGCTTTACCCAAAAAGCAACGGCAACAAGCATCAATAAAAGCGAGTACCCTACTACCCCTAAAGCAATTCATGGCTTCATTCACTCCCTTGGACTTGAGCGCACACTTACCCTTCAAGGGCTGAAAAAACAATTCTTAGCAGACCTTTTTGTTGTTCGGAGTTGCTACACCAATAAGCCTCTGTTCTGGTCGCCTCTGCTTTTACGCTTTGAAGCCTTTGATTTGCTCGTTTCTGCAGAACCTGATGGAACACTTTCTTTTTGGCAGGGTAACGTCAACACCGAAAAGGGACTCGATTACTCTCCTTTTTCTTTCATCGATAAAAATGAACTATGTCCTGTCTGGACCAATAAAACACTCTTGATAAAAGCTACAGGACAACAAGTGCTTTCTGCATGTGCCAAAAACAAGCGTCAAATAAAGTTCGATCTCGATGAAAGCTACCTACACATGATAGGTTCGAAAGATAAAAAACCTGTCGTACGTACGATGCTCTACAAAAAAATCGATCAGTGCTTTACTTAATCTTCTAAAAGATATTTCAAATAAGATCGATACTCTTCGATAAGGCTTCTGGGGGCAACAATCCTGACAGCCTTCCCCATACCAGCAATCCATCCAAAGAATTGTTCACTTTTGCAAACCTTCACGTATGCCTTAACCTCACCGTCTTCGTCTGCTGAAATAGTTGCAGCATCACCGAAACGATCGGTGATGATTTCAACCTTATCTGCAGGCGCAGCAAGCGTTACGCTAACCTCATCCCCGTTAAAACGCCCAAAAGAAACAGCCTTGTTCTCTTCGTAGCGATACTCACTTATTACCTCATTTCGATCTGCTGACTCACTTTCATGAAGCACAACATTAGTCATACGATCAAGGCGAAACTCTGTGAGGCCATCATGCGAAATATCCCAAGCAGTCATATAGTAGAAGCCATCATCGTAGGTAATAGCAACAGGTGTTACCAGATGGCTTTTTCCTTCAGTCCCCGCTTTTTTATAGAAAAAACCAAGCTTGCACCTAAGACGCATGGCATCATGAATGGTATCCACTGTTCCAAAAACACTCTTGTTTTTGGTTTTTACGCGCCCTACCACATGAATGCGACGGTTCAGCATTTGTTGCTCATAATTATTGGCAAGCGTTTTAATGTTGGTGATAAGCATGTTTGCTTGCTTGTCGGTAATAGCACGACACGATTGGATGGCGTCAACCATAAGCATAAGTTCACCTAGAGTGAAATCACGATGTTCAATAGCGTACTCAACAGGGTTTCGCTGATACGTTTTTATATCAATATCAAACTCACGAAGCGCTCTGATATCGGCGTAGATACTTTTTCGTTCTGCATGAATACCATACTCATCTAAACGCTCAAGAATTTGCGACATGGTCAATCCATGCTCTGCATCCGTTTCTTCTTGGAAGATTTTGAGTAGGTACAGAATTTTGATTTTAGCTTTACTGTTGTATGCCATAAGCCTCATCAACTTCCTAAAAAGCACGCTTTATAGTCCATGTTAAACGTTATTCTTTCCGCATTTTACCAGATAGGAGTTAGACTGTCCCATATTTGCCCCTGTACGATAATGGGGACATCTAGAAATTACTTCAAACGGTACTATTTCAAATGTCGAAACACAACAAAGACCGAAAGGGGTAGCAATGAATACGCATTCGCGCTATTTAGCCGATTTCAACGTAGCCGGCATGCGCTACTGGGATGGTGCACTTGTTTTAAGCAAGCTTGAACCTGGTGAAAAGCTTCAGCTCATTGCCGAACCTCAAAATTTACACGATTCTGATGAAGTGGCAATTTGCTACAAGAGCAACAAAATTGGTTATATTCCTCAAGATTTCAACTTTTTCCCTGCACAGCTTTTGCGCTTTGGGCATAAGAATGTTCTTGAGTGTCGCGTCTTAAAAGTTGATAAAAGCGCTGACCCTTGGAGGCAACTTCGTGTTGGTCTTTATATAACCGATCGTTCATAAGCATTTAAAGGCAAGTACTCGAAGAAGCCAATAAACGCTTTGAACCCTTTATTATTCATGCAATCGCTCGTTTTTCAGAAATAAGAAGAGGTACCTTTTCGTCATGTAATTCAACCTTTCACTTCCTTTCTCTCTGACACACCCCTGCAAACTCCTTTCTTACTTCTTTACCAAATTGTCTTTACTGCAGGGGCACACAAAATGGCTGCACCCTACCGAAAGGTGGGATTCAGCCATTGTCTTTGAGGGCAGCATGCCCTCAGTACAGGAAAGCACGCCAAAAACACAAAAGAAAGGTTATTTCCTCCAAACCCCTTCGGCTATTTCACGAACAAGAGAAATCTTTAGCCCACTGCTGTTCTTCAGTGAGCTTGTTGCCCACTTCACAACTCGCAAAACCGCACTGCGGAGAGAGATAAAGGTTTTCCAATGACACGTATTTTTCAGCCTCATGAATGCGAGTGATAACCGTTGCTTTGTCTTCCAGCTCAGGACGCCTTGTAGTAACAAGACCCAAAACCCTTATGGTTTGCTACCATAAAAGAAAGTGACCGCTCAACAAAAGGCCTCTCGTGAATGCCAACCAAACAATACAGGAAGATTCATCGTTTGATTTATCGACGCGCCTCGCAAGAGCCCTTCGCAAGCCAGGAGCGCTTACTCCTTTGATTCTTCTTATGGGCTTCATTGGCGCCTCGCTTCGCTATGTGCTTGAAACGATGTTTCCAGCTAATAATGGTTTTCCTTTTTCAACCCTTATCGTGAACATATTCGGTTGTTTTGTGCTTGAAATTATCAATCAGTACGTTGGCAGAAGGCTCCATCTTCCACCGCCCCTCGTGAAATCACTCGGCGTAGGACTTATTGGAGCTTTCACTACTATTGCCGCCTTTTCAACAGAATGTTTGTCTTTCTTCCATGAAGGGGCTTTTGCCCTCGCATGCGTCTATATTGCTGCGACCATAGTGACGACATTTATCTCTGCACTCGCAGGAAGAATCACTGCTCAGTTTTTAGCACTCCGACGCTTTAGACGCTTGCGCAAGCAACATGCGGTGGAGCGTGCTTTTCGCAAAGAACGCTTTCATGAAGTAGATCTTTCCTCTTCTACTCCGCTTTCTTCTTTTGTAAGTGCACCTTCCAGTAACGAACAGGGCAATCCTTTAAAACCCAATGATGCAAAAAGCATATACGATAATAATTCCATCGATACAAAACTTCAGCACACCTCTTCAGAAGAAGGTGATGAGCAATGAGCTTTTTCACCATTCTTGCTGTAAGTTTTGGTGGAGCACTCGGGGCGTTATGCCGCAATAGAGCGAGCGCGTTTCTGAAGCCACGCTTTCCCCAGCGGCTCCCTCTTCCCACGCTCTTTATCAACCTTGCCTCCTGCACGTTGGCAGGAATCGCACTGTATTTCCAAGCGTCCATGGATCAAACGTTCTATCTTGCCTTAACCATGGGGTTCTTAGGAGGCTTTTCAACGCTTTCGACCATGAATTATGAAGCGGTTGAATTAGTGATTCAGAAACACTTTATTGAAGGTTTTGGATACCTAGCACTTACCTATGCAAACACCATAGGCGCTGCGGCATTGGGCTATTTTACTATGACTCTTCTTTGCTAGCTTGAACCTCTACCAAACAGGACAACGCAGCCTGGCTGCGTTGTCCTGTTTTTTTGTCTTATCTTTTATTGAATTAAGAGCGAGCCAAGCCGTCGACGGAAAGCACTACGCCAGAAATGTAGCTTGCCATTTCCGAAGCCAAGAACACATACGCATTCGCAATATCTTCCGGCTCACCCATACGACCAAGAGGAATACTTGCAATCAAAGGATCAATTACCTCTTTAGGAAGAGCGTCTACCATATCAGTATGAGTAACACCCGGAGCAACTGCGTTTACGCGAATCTGATCAGCAGCAAGCTCACGTGCAAGCGATTTAGTTAAACCGTTAACAGCAAACTTAGAGGCAGGATAAGCGCAACCAGAAGGTTGTCCATAAATGCTTACCATGGAGCTGGTGTTAACAATTGCTCCTCCGCCCTGTTCACGCATATAGGGAGCAACCGCTTTGCAGCAGTAGAACACAGCATTTACATTAAGCGCCATAGTTTTGTCAAACGCTGCTGGATCGTAGTCATACAAGGATTCACGAGCAGAAACACCCGCATTGTTTCCTAAGATATCAATTCGTCCAAAGGCTTCGTTAACCTTTGCAAATTCAGACGCAATAGACTCCGGGTCTGCCATATCGGGCCAAATACCCATTACTTCATAGGAAGGATTTTCAGCTTTAAGTTTCTCCACTGCAGCGTTTGCAGTTTCTTCCCTTGATCCACACAAAGCCACCTTTGCACCATTTTCCAAAAAGGCTTTTACGATTCCGAATCCGATACCTCGCGTACCACCGGTAATAATGGCGGTTTTGCCTTTTAATAATTCCATGGCAACCTCCTAAAAAGAAACTATAAGATTATTGATATCTTGTATTTTCTTTTCTTCAATCCACTGAACAACAAAGGCAAACGGAGGTAATAGCACCTTTTTCGGCTCACCATCCTACGCAATAGCAATGTTTAAAAAACCACTGATTCACTCATCAAATTTATCGGAATACCGCTTTTGAAATGTTAGGGATAACGTTTCAAAATGAGCCACTAAAAACCATGGAATATTAAAAACGAAGCGCTTCAGGATTCAGACAGTCCATAGGACGAACTCCTGTAACTACATCAATTGCTGCCTGCATAGCACGTGTGCGAAGTTCCAATCCCGATTCTTCAGACCAGTAAGCCGCATGAGAACTCAATACCGTATGAGGAGCCTTAAGAAGAGGATGTTCAAGATCTACCGGCTCGCCTTCGAATACATCAATGCCAGCGCCCCAAAGCTTATCCTCAGACAGCGCCTTCGCTAACGCAATCGTATCAATTACAGCACCCCGCGAAGTATTAACAACGACCGCACCTTGTTTCATAAGGGCAAGATGTTTTTCGTCAAGTAGATGGTGAGTTTCAGGGGTAAGTGCTGTATGAAAACTAACCACATCGCTAACGCGCAGCAATTCCTCATAGGCCAGAACGTCAAACCCTTCGGGCGTTCTTCTCCCTGGAACCAAAGAACGGGAAGAACAAACAACCCTAAACCCTAAACCAGATGCCTTACGTGCCACCGCTCGACCAATCTCGCCCATTCCAACAACACCAAACACACGACCGTATACCTGTCCATAGGGTCGGTGACGAGCATAATCCCAAATACCAGCACGCACATCAGCGTCTACTTCGTTTATACGACGCAAACAGGAGAGCGCCAAAGCAATAGCATGATCCGAAACTACTTCGGTTCCATATCCAGGAACAACACAAACAGCGGTTTTGTTGCGCGTAGCGGCAGCTACATCAATGCTGTCATACCCAATACCCGTGCGGCTTACCACTTTAAGGTTCGGAAGAGCTTCGAATACTTCAGTGGGAAAATTACCGTATGACGTTATCACCCCATCAGCATCTTGCGCGTTATGAATAATAGCCTTTGGCTCACGTTCGTTAAACAGGGCAATATCAACATGAGCATTTGTTGCCATCTCTACTTCAAAATCGTTGTTTTCGAAATCGGTATCGACAATAACAATTTTCGGCGTCTTTTCCTTCTTTCTTGTTTTTTAGCTCAAAACAAACTGTCATATTAGCCATTAGAACATGCTTAATTCAGAAAACGTAAGCACCTTAGTGCCGCTTCTGCGCAAACGTTGCGTACACGTAAGAGCCACACAACGAAATAGTTTTATTTCGAGCGTTTTGCACCGCAAAGCTTAACTGGCAAATTAACACATTTATTAGCTGAAATACTGGCCAATCCCGCCCTAGGAAAAGGACATAAATATCATAGCAAGGACATAACCAATAGCGCCACAAACAGGAAAAGTAATAATCCAAGCGAAAATCATGTTCTTCGCAATACCCCAATTTACCCTGCGAATACTCTTACTCGCACCCACGCCCATAATGGCAGACGTGTTGCAATGGCTCGTAGAAACAGGCATACCGGTAAGACTTGCAAACAGAAGGGTGAAGGTAGTTGAAAAATTAGCTGCTACGCCTTGGTACTTTTCGAGCTTAACCATATCCATACCAACTGATTTAATAATGCGTTTGCCGCCAATTGCAGTACCTAAAGAAATAGCCGCGGAACAGATAATCATAATCCAGAGCGGGAATCCATCAGCACTCGGTTCCGATACCCCAAAAGAAAGAGCAATACCCAACACCGCAATAGACATGAATTTTTGGCCATCTTGCGCACCATGCAAAAAAGAAAGAGCAATTGCACACAAATCCTGAATTATCACAAACAACTTATTGGCAGACTGTCTGTTCGCACCATGAAAAAGCTTTTCGATTATCTTGGTAAACAGCCAACCTAAAAGAAATCCCGCCACCAGTGAGAAAACCATACCGTAAATAACTTTTGCCCACTCGCTTGGCACTACACCAGCCCAACCATTAAGCGCAATAGCGCCGCCCGTAATGCCCGCAATAAGGGAATGAGATTTGGAACAAGGAATACCAAAAATCCAGCAAATAACACCCCAACCTATTGCGCCGACCATAGCTGCCACCAAAGCTAATAGCGCTGCATTAGTATCACCCGAGAAATTAACCATGCCAAACATGGTTTTTGCAACCGCAGTGGAAATGAACGTCATCCCCACCAGTCCAACAAAATTGAATACCGCCGCAAGAGCGATGGCGGTATTAGGCGTTAAACAACGCGTAGAAACAACCGTAGCGATAGCATTAGGAGCATCTGTGGCGCCCGAAACAGCCGTGACGCCAATTACCAAAATCAGGATGACAACCAAAATAGGGTGTGTTGCCGCCTGAGCAAAAAAATCAACAAACGATAGCGCCACGAAAAACCTCGAAAATCTTTACAACGGAACAGCACTATTGCCGCGCCACTGTGTCTAATAAACCTCTGTAATTTTACAAAAGTATTACATTTGAAGATAGAGACTATTGGGGAAATAGTGCCGATATCGCCCTGAAATGCAGACAATCATGCCCGTGCGAATCCATCCAATACGATCCCAAAACAACCCTATTACCCCTCCTTAAAACACAACAGAACATGCAACAAGCCACCAAGAAAGGAACCACACAAAGGTGTTCCCCTGAAATGACACTCCACGCAAGCATGATTCTCTTCTTCTGTGCTGCATCGGTTACACTATAAAAGTAGACACGTGCAATTCCGATCAGGAGGCTGAATATGGACGCAACGCAAAAGCAGTACCTCGATCTTCTTTCAGAATCTTTCTCTTCAATCAACGATATTTCTGCAGAAATAATTACCGATAAAGCAGTTCTTTCATCCCCTAAAAAAACTGAACTTTTCGTTTCCGACATTCATGGCGAATACGAATCTTTTGCCTTTATTAGTAGGTCAGCCTGCGGAAACGTGAAAAAGCAGATTGAGAAAGCTTTTGGTTCTCAGCTTTCAGAAGACCAAAAGAATGCCCTTATAACCCTTGTTTGCTATCCTGGCGAAAAAACTGCGCTCGAGCTTCAGAACGAAAATAATTCAGCCCTCTGGCTTAAAAACGTCTTGAAACAACTCATCACACTTTGCAAACAAGCAGCACAGAATCATTCTTGCGCTCAAATTCATGATGCCATTCAGGGTGACTTCACTTCTGTTCTCGAAGCGTTTTTCGTTTGTTCGAATGAAGCTCAGCTTGAAGCACTCATCGAAGCAACGATAGAAACCAAATGCGCGGAAAAAGTTATTATCCAGCTGAGCAAAGCCATCCAAAAACTCTGCGTTGACAAGCTCCATGTTGTGGGCGATATCTACGATCGCGGTCCTTATCCTGACCTTGTTATGGAAGAGCTTATCAACCATCATTCCATTGATATTCAGTGGGGCAACCACGATATTGTTTGGATAGGTGCAGCACTCGGACAACGTGGATGCGTTGCCAACGTTGTCCGCATCTGCGCTCGTTATGGCAACCTGTCCATCCTTACCGATGCCTACGGCATTAACCTTCTGCCCCTCATCACCTTTGCAATGAATGCCTACAAAGACGACCCTTGTATTGCTTTTGGCCTGAAAGGCAACCCCGATCTTTCGGAAGATGAGCTTGAAATGAATATCAAGATTCAAAAAGCTATGGCTATCTTACAATTCAAAGTAGAAGCTCAGCTTATTGCTGAAAATCCTTCCTTCAATCTTGAAGATCGCAACCTTCTTGACAAGATTAACTATGAAAAAAATACAGTCGTTGTTGATGGCGTTGAATATGCTCTTACTGATACCGCTTTCCCCACCGTTGACCCAAGTAATCCTTATGAGTTAACTGCTGAAGAAGAACAAGTTATGGCGCATTTAGTCAGTGCTTTTACCTCATGCGAAAAACTTCAACGTCACATTCGCTTCTTCCTTGAAAAAGGAAGCCTCTATAAAATCGAAAACAACGTTTTGATGTTCCATGCCTGCGTTCCACTCAACGAAGATGGCTCTCTTAAAGAAGTTAACATTTTCGGTACTACCTATAAGGGGCGTGCGCTCTTTGATGCGGTCGACCACTATGTACGCGCCGCATTCGTTGAAACCGATCCGTACGCAAAAAAACAAGGGCTCGATCTGCTGTGGTATCTATGGCTCGGCGAAGGTTCTCCTCTGTTTGCCAAGAGCAAAATGGCGACGTTTGAGCTGTATCTTATTGCAGAAAAGCCTGCCCGTAAGGAAGTAAAGAATACGTTTTATTCCCTTTTAGAGAACGAGGAAGTATTCACCACTATTTTTGAAGATTTCGGAATGGATCCCGCTTCTTCCCATATCGTATGCGGACACGTTCCGGTGAAGGTAAAAGATGGCGAAGACCCCGTTAAATGCAATGGCAAGACAATTATTATTGATGGTGGTTTCTCCCGCGCATATCAGCCAACCACAGGCATTGCTGGATTCACTCTTATCAGTGATTCTGAAGGGCTATCCCTTGCAACTCACGAGCCTTTTGTTCCTGTTCAGGAAGCCATTCAGAACAACGATGGTGTTCGCTCTAGCGTACGTGCAATAACTCCTTCGGAAAAGCCCCTTTTAGTCGCAGATACCGATGAGGGACTCAAACTTGAGCAGCGCATTGCAAACCTTAAGCAGTTGCTTGCCCAATAACCCGATTGCCACTAAACATCGCCAACATACTTAGGGCTTTCTTTGTGTTGCAAGAAAACAGGATACACCGATTATTGCAGCATAAAGAAAGCCAAAACTATCAAAAAACACTTATTGTCACCCATCACCTCGGCGCCTCTGCAGACTAGAAAAAGGTTTTAGCATGAAAGTACTCTTAGTTAACGGAAGCCCTCATAAACGAGGATGCACCTATACCGCATTGAGCGAAATAGCCAAAACACTCGATGAGGAGCAAATTGATTGGGATATCTTTCACATTGGCAACAAGCCTGTTCGAGGATGCACCGCTTGTGATTCCTGCCGAAACAACAATCGTCCCTTTTGCGTTTATGGCGATGACCCCTGCAATGACTTGATTGACCAGATTCAACACTCGGATGGCCTTATCATTGGTTCTCCCGTTTACTACGCAGGTGCCAACGGTGCCCTTTGCGCCATTCTTGATCGCGTGTTTTACAGCGCCCAACAAACATTCAAACATAAGCCCGCTGCCGCTATTGTTTCTTGCAGACGAGGCGGAGCAAGCGCAACTTTCGATCGTCTAAACAAGTATTTCACCATCAACCAAATGCCTCTTGTCTCTTCGCAGTACTGGAACTCAGTACATGGTATGACTCCCGATGAAGTCCTCCAAGACAAAGAAGGGTTGCAAGTAATGCGCATGCTCGCACACAATATGGCATGGCTCTTGCGCTCCACCGCCGATACAAAACCCAAGGAAGAAACCCAGCATCAATCCACCAATTTCATCCGATAGACCAAGCATTTTTAGCAACATCGTTTTTTTCTGCTAGCAAAATAGACCGTTAGGTCTTTAGTTACCGCCCCGCAGAAGCTTCACCTTTGCCCGTTTTAGCAGTAAGACTTTTATAAAGCGAAGTGAAATTAAGAACTTTTAACAGCATACTTCTGAGCAATCTTTGAGCGGAAAAGGTACCGAACTCATGGCATTTGATAACTACGCCATCAAGCCCCGCCTCTTCATATTCACGAACAAGCTCAAAGTCATCGAGGAGAAACCGTCATCATGTGTTGGGTTTAAATGAACATGCGTATCAATTGCTCCAATTCTGATTTTTTTTAATTATTTTTTCGCTATAACGTTTTGAAATGAACACGCATTAATCGGTATCATGATCAAAATAAAAGTTGTAGCCCAACAAAAAAATATGAAATGACGTCCCGTAAAGAGCGCCTAGAACCCACGAAAGAAGTCAAAAACAATCTATGCTTGAAGCAGATAACATACGTGCTGACAAGAAACGCGAAACAGCGAATACGCATCACATAAATGCGAGAAAAAGAGATTCTGCTTCCCCCACAGCTTTTGAAAAAGAAGTTTTCACCCCTGATTCCGCTTATCAATCGAACTCAAACAAAGAAAATCCCGCCTGTCGCTTTAATGTCCCCAAAAATGTCACGCTTCAAAGGAATGAAAAAGGCCTTGCGCTCGTCAAAGACGGTATGGAGCTTCGTGCTGATTTTCTTTCACTTCTCCCTCGCACAGACCACAACAAAATACATCGAGAGCTTCTTGTGCGTGCGGCAAAAATTAAAGGCGAGCAAAATCCCATCGCCATTGACGCCACTGCTGGTTTTGGCGAAGATTCATTCTTACTCGCAGCTGCAGGTTTTACGGTATACCTCTTCGAGCGCGACCCTATCATTGCCGCGCTCCTCCAAGACGCACTTGATCGCGCCACACAAACACCTGAACTTGCCACTATCGCTAACCACATGACGCTTATCGAAGCAAACAGCATTACTGAACTCGCCGCTCTTAGCAGTGGCGGTTCGTCAGTGCTCACCGAAACGATGCGAAATGATTTCCCCGACAAAGAAACATTGCGTCCTGATGTAATTTATCTTGACCCTATGTTTCCCGAACGAACCAAAAGCGCTGCTGTTAAAAAGAAATTCCAACTTATTCATATATTGGAAAACCCCTGTGAAAACGAAGAAGAGATACTCAGTGCAGCGCTCAATGTTAGACCACGCAAGGTTGTTATTAAACGCCCCGTAAAAGGCCCTTTTTTAGCGAATGCGAAACCAAGCTACTCCCTAAAAGGCAAAGCGATACGTTATGACTGCTTTGTTTTCGCCTAGCACAATGCTCAGCAACCACTTTGAAATGCCTGACGTTTCTATCAAAAACGGTAGACAACATCCCAGTTTCTTCGAATGCTCACTTCGCCCGAAAAATTCTGATTATCGTAGACGATTGACCACTGGGTGTTGCTTGTAACATCGCCCTCTTTTGGTTCTTGAGACGAAGCACGCAGTGCCTCCCACGCAGCCTGTTTGTTGGAAAGCGCCTCGTTTTCATGGGCAGAAAGAATGCTTTCGATAGCATCATAGCGTTCACGGCCGTGCCCATACTCCCCATTACGTTGAAAGGGAAGAACCTTATCTTTATACATAACAAAGAAGTTGGTGACTGATCGGGTTGGTGTAACCACCATAGGACGCCAATCTTTATCGCAGTCAAATTCAACCACTCTACCATCACCTGCTGCATCGGTGATGTAAAAATGATAGTCACGCCCGCTCGTTGCGAACATATTATAGCGAGAAAGCAGATCAACCGCTTCCTGCGTGGATGCTGCTCGATCTAAAACGAGCCTAATAGCCATCGTTGTGAAAAGTGTTTTCTTTGGTTCAAATTGACGTGTTGGAGTACTGTCGAGTGTCAAAACCGCAATTGACACTCCCTTTTCGTTCAAGCCATCAAGACAAACAAACGGTGCAGCCAATCCAGAAAACATAAACTTCAAATCGTTTTCAGGAACATTGGCCGACAAATTATCAAGAGCCGCAAACGCTATCGATCGGTATCCGCTCTTTGGGTTCGTACGAACGAGCAGTGCAGAAGTGTTGTTCTTGAAGTCATAATTTCGACCCATAAGTACGCCACGCTCTTTTCCTGAAAGCGTAAAGGCGCTGCATCCAAACATAGGAGCTTTCACATGAACAGGAATGAACGGAATTGCTTCTTTCAGCATTGCATCAAAACACGAAGCATCGTCGGGTAAGGTACGCTCTATAATTCGATCGAGATCGTAATCGTACTTTACTTCCATGCTATATAGGTTGTAGGGCGAGTCAAAAGAAGTAATCTTTTTGAGAGTTGAAATAGTTGCCCTACGCGAATGATAGTAGGCCCCTATTGCAAGAATCGGAACTGCCGCAAGAGCGGCAACAGACCCAATAAGACGTCCGATTTTCATACCGCGCTCCTTTTCTAAAACCATTCCACCAAACACAAGTATATTCCGAAGAAATCGCAGCTATTCAGGAGAGATAAGACTTTTGTGGGATTATCTTACAAAATATTCCATTGCACTAAAAAGGGGACGTAGGACGAATATCCAGGCAACTTACCGCATTCATCTTGCTCTTTCTGCTCGTTTTCCGCCTAGCGATTATTGACTACTTCAGGATAAAGATCGTGATGAGCTAGTCTATCCCAAGCAACTTCTTCCCAGCGTGTACTAGGCTTCCCGTAATTACTATAGGGATCAATAGAGATACCACCACGTGGTAAGAACTTTCCCCAAACCTCAATATATTTCGGATCCATCAACGCAATAAGATCCTTCTTGATTATATTGATGCAATCCTCGTGAAAATCCCCATGATTTCGAAATGAAAACAAATAGAGCTTCAAGCTTTTGCTTTCAACCATCTTGATATTAGGAACATACGAAATGTAAATAGTTGCAAAGTCAGGTTGGCCAGTAATAGGGCAAAGTGAAGTAAACTCAGGACAATTGAACTTTACGAAATAATCCGTATCAGGATGTTTATTGATAAAGGTTTCTAACACACTCGAATCATAATCAGACGGATACTCGGTATGCTGATTGCCAAGAAGGGAAATGCTTTTTTCCGCTTCACGTTCTTTATTGGTCATTCCTGCTCCTTATTGGTTTAGCTTGTTGTTATCTATGAACTCGCAGTGAAGATATCGGTATTGGGCTTCGCTTTCGCTTCTTTCGATTTTCAAGTAATTACGAAGGGAAATCGCGAAAATACATTCGACGCATGATTTAACGCATCCCAACAATCTTGATCGAACACCTGGAGCGATTTCTTGAAGGCAATCACTTGAAAAACGCGCTCCAGAGAAACCGAATACCGATACCTTCACTGTGGGTACTAAAAGTCTTACTTCATCAATGGGTCAGTAACCCCATTCAGCTCAAAAGCACGAATGCGGTCGATACAGGTGCCGCACACTCCGCAAGGCATCTCACCACCCTCATAGCACGACCACGTAAGTTCATACGGAACGTTGAGTTCGAGACCTTTCTTTACGATATCGGCCTTTGACCACATCACAAAAGGCGCTTCCACACAAAGCTCGCCACCCGTTCCTTCGACAATGGCGCGATTCATGGCATCAACAAATTCTTTCGAACAATCAGGATAGGCATTTCCTGCCCAATCATCGTGATGGGCCCCATAAAACAGTACCGAACAGCCCAACGACAGCGCCATAGAAGCCGCCGAAGAAAGAAACAATCCATTCCTGAAAGGCACGTAGGTACTCACGGGATGTCCCTCTGTTTCGGAAAGTTGTTCAGCATAACTTTTTTCAGGGATGTTTTGAGTTGAATGCGCCAACAAAGAACAATTACTCTCAGCAAAAATGTGCGCCAAGTCCAAGAAACGCCGCTTAACACCATAATACCGCGCTACTGCCTTAGCTGACTCCATCTCTTTTTCGTGGCGCTGGCCATAAGAAATACTCAGCGCGAACACATTTTTAGCCCCAAAACGCTCCACGGCCATCGCGAGGAGCGTCGTGGAATCAACACCTCCGCTGCATAGCACTAAAGCCTTTTTGACACCAGATGGTTTTACTTCGCTTACCGCCATGAACTACACTCCTCTATCGCACTCAGGCCAAATAATTTTATGAAGTTGCAGCTGAAGCGTTACTTTGTTGAGGTTTCTTTCCTTCATAAAGTCAACTATTTCAGCTGGCTCAATGCTCCCAAACACCGGACTCACATACACCGAAGTTCTCAAAGTAAGATCGAAGAGCGCAATCATTTTTTCCATGCGCATCAAATCTTCTTTAGAGCTCGCAACAAACTTCACCGTGTCAGAAGAAGAAAGCAACAAAAAATTGTGGGTATTCATTCGATCTTCCATACCACTTGAAGGAAGTTTGTAATCCATCGTAAGCATCAGAGTTCCCGGCACAGCAGCGCCCCACGCTGCACGCCTATCGACAAAACGATGTAAATCAGTAGAGCCATTCGTCTCTATTTCAACGGCTAGCCCTTCCTTTTCACCCACGAATGTGTGAACTAAGACTTCCACAAGATCGCACAAAAAGGGCTGCAACGTTGGTTCTCCGCCGGTAAGCGTTACGTGACGCACTCCCGATTCCACCACAAAGGAAACAAGATTCTCGATGGGGATAAGCTCAAAAGAAAGTTCAGATGCATTTGCCCATTTCGTATCACAATATGAACACGACAAATTGCATCCTGGAAAACGAATAAAGGCTGAAAGCCTGCCTGCGTTTTTACCTTCGCCATTCACGCTAACAAAACGTTCAACAACAGGAAGCATTTCCTGGAAACAATCGGAAGTATGAAACTCAGGGTAATTAAAGCTCACCAACGCTCATCTCACTTGTGATAATAGATCGCACAGTTATTCGGAGTTTCATACACGTCAATCTGCGAAACAGGAAATCCTTGCTCTTCAAGTTTGGCACAAAAATAGCGAGCAAGATTTTCTGCTGTAGTTCTAAAAGGAAGAACGGAAAGCTCGAAACCTTCTTCTTTGAGACAAGCAATAGTTTTGTCCATCAACGAGCCTTCTTCAATCACAAAGGAATGATCGAGCTCTTCAGTAAGATCGCGCAACGCTTTCTTGAATTCACCAAAATCAACCACCATATCTTTCATGGTGCCTTCGGTTTGCAGCTCTTCCTGTTTGAGATAAGCAACTACTCTCCAGCGATGACCGTGAAGATTTTCGCATTTGCCATGATAGTCAGTTAGAAAATGAGCGGCATCAAAACTGCTTTCGGTTTTTAATCCGTACATAGCGGTCCTTTCATAGTCAAAACTAGAACCCCTAAAGTACGAACCGGCAGCACCCGAACATAAACCTGAAGCTTTCGGGAGCATGCGCTCTCTGTAAGCAGCCCACGCGTCTGCGTTCACGCAATAAATGCAGGGCTAAATCAATCGCCTTTATTGAGCCTAGTTTTGTTTAGCGACAGGAGGTTTTCGAACTGTCGTTGGCTTTCCATATAAACCATCGTGAAAGTATACGGCAGATGGTAAGAAAACAGTAGTTTCTACACAGGTTCTTTACTGGGTTTTCCTACTGGGCTTTTCCCTAAGACGCGCTATCACCACTAAGAAGCAATATACTGAAGCCATCAATCCCAGAATTGCTCCTGCAAAACCGATATTTTCAATGCCTAAAAACGTAACTACTTGCCCACCAAAAAAAGTACCCGTTCCAATACCAAGGTTGAACAACCCTGAAAAAATTGCCATAGCTACCGTTTGCTCTTCTCCGGGGGCATTTCTGATAATCTCCGCCTGAACCGCAATACTAAAGGCTGCCGAAGACAAACCCCACACCGCACAAAGAATCATAACGAACACAACGCTTACCGCCGCAAAGCGCAATAGCATAAGCAAAAGTGTTAAACCGACAACAACTGAGCCTAAGAAGAAGAAACGAAACCGCGCATACCCTTTTGCATACAAAAAGCTACTCACGATTCCCGCTGCACCAAACACACAGAGCGCCGCGGTAATAACCCCATCTTCCAAAGAAGCAACCTGCCGAAAAAACGGTTCGATATAGCTATAACCCGTGTAATACCCCATAGAATACAACGCTGTTAAAACGAACAATCCTACCAGCGCTTTGTTTCGAAAAATATTTGGGAGACGAGAAAAGCCAAAAGGTTGCGCTCCAGGAATTTTTGGCATAACGCGAACCATGTATAAAAACAGAATAAGCGCAACGCCTGCAACACAAGCAAAGGTTAAACGCCAGCTCATTAACAAGCCAATCGTTCTTCCGAGCGGTAACCCCGCCACCATTGCAACAGCCGATCCCACTTCAATAACACTTAAGGCGAGCGCTTGATGGTGTGGCATCACCACACGCACCGCAATAGGAGCAACAATTGCCCAGAACACCGAATGAGCACAGGCAACCACCAAACGAGCCGCCATAAGCATGCCGTAGTTTACTGCAACAGATGATAAAACTTGACCAACAAAGAAAACAAACAACACCACAAGGAAGAGGCGCCGAAAATCCACACGCGTAGCTAAAACCATTAAGGGAAGCGAAAGAATCATTACCGCCCAAGCGTATACCGAAACAATTAAGCCCGTTTGCGCCTCATTTGTTCCAAAGGTATCTCCAATATCAGTAAGCAAGCCAATTGGCATAAATTCCGATGAGTTGAAAATAAAAGCCGAAAGCATCATTCCAATCAGCGGGAGCCATTCTCGTAAGCTCACTCCTTTCGACATGCGTATAACCTCTCTTTTGCTTCTTTGACTAATCCTTGTTAATGCAATCTTCGTCAAGCGCTGACCGCAAACAATCAGCACATAAAGACACTAGTTCTACCTGAAATGCGGCAACCGCTCCCGAGCGATTCTGCGCTTTTGCCACGCAAAAGAAATCTCTCTCCACAATATTTCACAAGAGATTTATAATCGCTTGGCTATGCAATTGTTTGCCAAAATACCTATTCCTGTTTACAAACTTCTTCTTATTGCAGCCACCGCCGTATGGGGCGTTTCGTTTGTGGTAATGAAAGATGTTGTTGAGGTTTTACCCCCTGCCTGGCTCTTAGGTATTCGTTTTACCCTTGCAGGCATTATCATTGCCTTCTTTCTTCGCAAGCAAATTGCGCGCATTTTTTCTTTGAAGGTTTTAGCTATGGGCATCGTGCTAGGAGCCTTAGATTTCTTAGCGTTTCTCACGCAAACTGTAGGTCTTCAGCACACCACCCCAGGAATCAACGCGTTTCTGACGGCTACCTACTGCGTTATCGTGCCTTTTGTTTGGTGGATTGTTGGCCGCAAACGCCCTTCGGTATTCAATATCGGAGCAGCCCTTATTGCTATTTTGGGAATCTGGTTTGTTTCAGTAAGCAGCTCATTGGTTGGTTTTAGTTTAGGACTTGGTGAAGGCCTAACTCTCTGTTGCGCCTTTTTCTTCGCCGTACATATTGTTACGGTTTCAAGGTTTGCAGGATATGCCAACGTACTTGTTCTGACAGCAATTCAGTTTCTTTCAGAAGGCTTCTTTGGCCTTATCTTGGGAACAGTAACAGAACCTGCGCCAACCCTTGAGGTTTTCACTCCCGACATCATTGGTCAGCTGGCATTCCTTATAATTTTTGCCTCAGTAATTTGTTTTGGTATCCAAAACATTTCTCTTGCGTATGTTCCGCCTGCACAGGCTTCTTTATTCTTAAGTCTGGAATCTGTCTTTGGTGTTGTTTTTTCGGTTCTTTTATATGGGGAGCAGATGACTCTTCGGCTTGTTATGGGTTTCATTCTTATCTTTATCGCCATCTTAATAAGCGAACTCTTTCCCCCTAAAAGAAAATCCCCAAAAGAAAAACTCGAAAGCAAAGAAGCTTAACAATTACCGAATAAACGCGGCTGTTTCTTTTTTAGCGTTAATGAGAGAGGTTTGATCTTTAATAAGATCTTTGAAAGACTCGAGTGCTTTCCATTCTTCACGCTGCAAAGGAATCCCAAGGCTAATGTCGTATTTAGCTTGCTCAGAAAGCGTAATTCTTACCAGATCCTTCGTAAGACTATCGTGCAAAACATCAAACATGTTTACTGGACAGAACACTGCCCCTAGCCCTTCTGCCGCCATCGCAAGCAACGTAGGCAGATTCTCACTCGTCGCCACAACCTTAGGGTCAATGCCTGCATTGCGAAGCTCCGAATACGCAATTCTACCCGCAATATCGTCAATTGATTCAAGAACAAACGGGCATTCTTTAAGCTTCCCAATACCTTCATTTGAAAGACGTACGGCACATTCCTTTGCAGGCATAGCAACAATGCTTTCAAGTAAATCGCCTCGAATAGCTAAAACAACTTCTTCTTCATAAAGCGGTGTTACTTCCACCCCAGGAATAGACATTCCTAAACGCGCAATCACAGCATCAACTTCAGCATGTTCAGCCATTCGAATGAGTTCCCTATTCGTACCTTCCACCAAGTGAATACTCACACCGGGAAGTACCGCGTGCATCCTGCGTATAGCTTGAGGCATAAGCAAGCGTCCGCGAACATGAGAAATGCCCACTTTTAGAATTCCAGCACCCCCACCAGTAACTTCACCAATTTGGCGGAGCATATCGCGACTGGCCTGACGTTGTTCTCGTGCAAATATCAGAAAGACCATTCCGGCAGAAGTAAGCGAAAGCGGTGTACCGCGGACAATAAGTTTTGCCTCAAGAGTTTTTTCGAGCGCAACCAAACGTGCGCTTAAGGTTTGCTGAGATATTTGAAGGCTTTCTGCCGCCTTGGTAAAGTTTTCTGTCTCTGCCAGCTTAATAAACCAATCCCAGTTCTCAAGCGCCATTATTCCTCGCTCACGTCATTCTTTTTATCGTTGCAAATAGTAATAGAAGTGGAGGCTTTTTAGCTCTTTATCCACAAATTTTTGTTACGTAACAAAAAAATTTTCTTTTTTACCAATATTTCACTTTTAAATCACGTAAAATCAACAAACGTTAATCGGGAGGAGCCTCGGCTTCACGTTTTGAGCAATGTAAAAACAACAGCTTTTGAACGCTAAGCGCACTGCACAAACCGAGATCCTCGCATTTTGGATAGCCACCAAAACTGCGAATTAGGTTCCCTATTCCCAGACAGAAAAGACAGGAAAGAAAGAGAGTTGAACATGAAAAAGAAGTTCCTCGCTATTTTTGTCGCAGCATGTGCCATGGCTATGGCGTTCGTTATGGTTGGTTGCGGAAGCTCCAACTCAGGCTCCAAGAGCAACGAACTCCGCTTTGTCACCGGCGGCGAATCTGGCACCTACTACGCATACGGCACTGTTCTTGCTCAGTATGCAACCAACAGCGGCGATGTAAAAGTTAACGCACTTTCAAGTGAAGGTTCCAAGGCAAACATCGAATCTCTCCAGCACAATGAAGCTGAGCTCGCATTCTGCCAGACTGACGTTGCTACCTACGCTTACGACGGCAAGAGCCTTTTCAAAGACGCAGCATACAAGGACTTCTCTGTTGTTGCAGCTCTTTACCAGGAGCAGGTCCAGATCGTAACCTGTGATCCTTCCATAAAGACGGTTGCAGACCTCAAGGGCAAGACTGTTTCTATCGGTGCAGCTAACTCTGGTGTTTACTTCAATGCTATCGACATCCTTGGCGCTTACGGCATTGCCGAAGGCGACATCAACGCGGTATACCAGAACTTCGCTGATTCTGCCGACTCCTTGAAGAACGGCAAGATTGATGCGGCATTTATCGTTGCTGGCGCACCAACCACAGCAATCACCGATCTTTCAACCTCTAAGCAGGCTTACTTGGTATCCATGGATGCTGACCACATTGCAAAGCTTAAGGAAACCTCTCCTTACTATGCAACGGCAACCATCCCAGCTGGCACCTATGCTGGTATGACCGAGGACACTACTACTGTTGCCGTTCTCGCTGTTATCCTTGCTAACGATTCCGTTGATGAAGATACGGTTTACAAGTTCACCGCTTCCATCTTTGATGGCGCTGAAAAGCAGGCAGATGCACACGCTAAGTACTCTGAGCTCGACAAGGACGTAGCTGCATCTATCACATCTGTCCCTTACCACGCAGGTGCTGCTAAGTACTTCAGTGAGCAGGGCATTGAGGTTCCAACCAAATAATCCCTGGCTTTAAACTCAGTCGGAAATTGTCCGACCAACTATGTCACCTCAGGGCTGCAGCGAATAGGTCGTTGCAGCCCTGACTGGTTAAAACTTTAGGTCTGAAATGTGCCCTTATTGCTTGTTCGCAAGTATTTTAATCACACCGCCCGCCCCTCAAGGCAGCCAAAAGCGCACGCTTGCACATTCGCTCCACGAGCACTGAAGACCTATTACAGGCCTAAAGAAGTAAAAATAATCAAGGAGACTACATGAGTATTTTCAAAAAGAAGGACAAGGCAGAAGAGGCCGATGTCCCTACCCTTACAGATGGCGAGGTGGATGCTGAAGCGGTTATGCGCAAGTATGACCGTGAATCTAACACCCGTATCTGGGAGGGCATTCCAAAAGTAATCGTTACCGCGGTAATGATTGCCTTTTCGGTCTATTGTCTTTACATGACGCTTTTTAGCCTTGAGCAAGCAGAAACGCGTCTTGCGCGTTTTGTTGCCATGGTTATCATCGTTGGCTATCTGATGTACCCCTCAAGAAAAACAGGACATAGAGTCAACCACATGCCCTGGTATGACATCATTTTAATGGTGGCGGGTGCCGGAGCATTTCTGTACTACTCCTTCAACACGGTTGACATTTTGATGATGGGTCAGCGTATTGGTGTTTTGGAAGTCGTACTCGGTGTTATTGGCATTGGCGTTCTGATAGATTTGTGCCGCCGTTGTGTTGGCATTCCTATCATTGTGGTTGTTGGCTGCCTGCTTATCTATGCGTTCTATTGGCAGTTCTCCTACAACTCCGATGTATATCGTTCTCTTTCAAATATCGTACAAAAGCTTTTTTACACTACAAGCGGTGTTATTGGTACACCAACTAATGTTTGCTACACCTACATCGTTCTCTTTATTATTTTTGGCGCCTTCCTAGAGCGCACGGGTATTGCGAACTTCTTTATTTCGTTCGCTAACCGCATTGCCGGCTGGTCTTCTGGCGGTGCTGCAAAGGTATCGGTTATCTCTTCTGCCTTGTGTGGCATGGTTTCTGGTTCTTCTGTTGGTAATACCGTAACCACCGGTTCAGTAACTATCCCTATGATGAAAAAGACGGGCTACCGTCCTGAGTTTGCAGGTGCAGTTGAAGCCGCCTCTTCCACGGGCGGTCAAATCATGCCTCCTATCATGGGTGCTGCAGCATTCTTGATGGCTGAATACATGGGCATCCCCTACATTCAGGTTGCAACCATTGCAATCATTCCCGCTCTGTTGTATTTCACGGGTATCTTTATGACGGTTCACTTGGAAGCAAAGCGCGCGGGTCTCAAAGGTATTCCTTTTAACGAACTTCCAACCTGGATCTACCTGCTTAAAAACTGCTACCTTATTATTCCGTTAGTTTTGCTGGTTTGGCTGGTTGCTGCTGGCGTTTATACCATGGCAGTTTCAGCTGCAATTTCAATCTTTGTTGCCTTCCTTATTGGCTTCATCCATTTCCTTTTGACCAACTGGAACGATCGTACTGAAGGACAAACCTTTGGCTCAGTTTTGCTCGAAACGTGCAAAACCTCCCTTTGGACCGCGTGTGATGCCTTTGCGGCAGGTGCAAAAAATACCATTTCCGTCGCCGTTGCTTGTGCGCTCGCAGGTCTTATCGCTGGCTGCATTACCGTTACTGGTCTCGCTTCGACCTTGATCAATGTCATTGTTATGGCATCGGGTGACATGCTTATTATTGGCCTTGTTCTTACCATGCTTTGCTGCATCGTATTAGGTATGGGTGTTCCAACCACAGCAAACTATTGCATCATGGCAGCCACCTGCGCACCAATTCTCATTCAGCTTGGTGTGCCTTTGATTTGCGCTCACTTCTTCGTGTTCTACTTCGGAATCTTGGCAGACATCACACCTCCTGTCGCTCTGGCAGCATATGCAGGTAGTGCTATCGCAAAATCTCGTCCTATGCGCACCGCTGTTAATGCAACGCGTTTAGGCATTGCGGCGTATATCATTCCGTTTATTTTTGCCTTCTACCCTGCCTTGATTCTGCAGGTTCCCGTTGAGCTGCCGTTCATTTTCCTTAATACCGCAATGGCAATGTTTGGTCTATTCGGCATTGCGGCAGGTCTCGAAGGTTATCTTTTCACAAAGATTAACCCTGTATTCCGTGTTCTTGCAGTTGTCGCAGGTGTTTGCATCATGATCCCGACAGCCTCTTTTGCGGAAATAGCAGGCGTTATAATCAACGTTGTTGGCTTTATCATCATTGCATCTATCGCCTTAGCTCAAAAATTCATCAATAAGAAAAAGAACGGAACAAACGGCCCAAGCACTCCCGCTGAAGCTGTAGCTTAAAAAGATTTCACCGAGCAAACTCCTTAGGTTTTGCTCGGTGATTATTTTTCTTACCAACCCACGTGCATGCGTTACAGAAAATGAGGTAACACAATGAGTGAAACAAAAACTATATGGGTAACAGGATCTAAGGGCTTTATTGGTAGCGAACTTGTTAACCGGCTGGAAAAGCACGGCTACCGCGTTGTAGGAACCGATTCCGAATTGAGCGTTTGCGAACCAGAACGCCTTGACGCTTTCGCAAACGAAATTCGCCCCGATATTATTATCAACTGTGCTGGTATCCCCCGCGCCGCCACAGGAATAAGCAACCGCATCAAAGCCTACGAAGTCAATGCCCTTGGCGCACGAAATGTCGCCGTTGTAGCAAACTCCGTCAATGCTTTGATGGTGCAAATTTCTACCGACGACGTATACCCTGTCAGAATGGCGGAGCCCGCTAACGAATTTGATGCTCCGCATCCAGAAACCCCTTATGGAAAATCAAAACGAGCGGGCGAGGTTATGGTTCGCGATACCACGCCCGATCACCTTATCATTCGCTCTTCTTGGGTATATAGCATCAATGGCGGACAAGTAAAAGATGCCCTCGACGCTGCAAAAGAAGGAAAAACTATCCCCGCTCGCACCGACCAATATGCCTCACCCACTTCTATTTCCACCTATGTCAACTTTTTAATTAAAGCAATCGAAAAAAGGGCTACCGGTGTCCTTCATATCACCGGCCAAGGAGCAGTAAACCGTTATACTTTCTTGTCAAAAGTTTTGGAAGTTTGCGGCTTTGAACCCAATAAGGTTCTTATTCCTGAAACCAACTTGGTTACCGCTGAGCAGGTTTTACTCGAAAGCTTAATGTTAGAGATGTTCGGCGCAGAGCTTCCAAACTGGGAAGATGATGTCGAAGCCTACTGTAAAGAAGTTGGTCTGGCCAAGTAGGTTTCACACATAAGTAAAAAACGACAATGCGCATCTTCCTTTTATGGAATGATGCGCATTTTTTTGGAAGGAGTAAGTTATGAGTAACTCTAGAGATGAACTTACAGGAGCTCTCATTGGACTCGGAGCTACCATCACCGAAGCCATGAATGAAATTGAGGGCTTTATCCCCTGTGGGAACCCAGCGACGATCACCAACGCAGGTCTTGTTATTCTTAAAAACCCAACGAGTGAAGAGAAGTTAGCCCATCAAACCGAAGCTACAAAAGCATTCATTGAACACGTAAGCGAACATCGCGGCGTAACCGCCCATGATGTTGCCGACGTCTCTTCTTTCAATGGAGCAAAAACAGAACTTCTTTCCGCTTTAAGCACCGTTGCAATGCAACTGCAAACTATAGAAGAGCATCAGCCTGAAATTATGGAGTGGGTATATCGCAGCTTGGCTTCTCTTGAGCAAGAGAGTAACGCCGAAGCAAACAGTCAACTTGCACGCTATGAAGAAATCCAGCAACAGCTTGACGCTCTTTCTGCTTAGGTTATAGATATTCCAACTAAAAGAGTTTACCTATCAGAACATCAAAGAACACCACGAGGTTTCGCTAAGAAGCCTCTTTTTTGTTTGCTCAATGCCATTTACAGTACTCATTGAAGCCATATTTTTTCCTTGACTTGTATCGCGTACAAACTCGGTACAATAGATACATGATTGACCGCCCGCCATTTAGACGGTAAGGAGTTGCCATGATTCCTATTGTTAGTGTCGACCTTATGCGCGCTTCCGACGCATATACCATCAAGAACTTTATCAGTGACATCGATTTAATGGAGAAAGCTGGAAAGGGTATCTCTATCGTTTGCTCCAGCCCTGGACCCTATGCTGTTATCTGCGGACCAGGAAACAATGGAGGTGACGGCTATGTTTGCGCCCGCTATTTGGCTATGCGCAAGGAAAACGTCACTGTGTTCTACACCAAGGAACCCTCAAGCGAATCTGCCAAACACCATCGTGCACTTCTGGATAAATACCCCGAAGTCACCATCAAGCCTTTTTCTTACACTAAAGAAGAAGACTTGACGCAATTCAACGTGATTGTTGATTGCCTTTTGGGAACTGGTTTCAGTGGAACACCACAAGGGATTATCGCACGCGCCATTGGCGCAATTAATGATGCGAAAAGCAACGGCTCAACCGTTATTTCCGCCGACATCAATAGCGGCCTTAATGGAGATACCGGCAAAGGTTCCCTCGCGGTAATGAGTGACGTTACAGCCTCGATCGGATTTTTTAAACAAGGAATGCTAGAAGAATCCATGAGCAAGTTCACCAAGAAAATAGTCAATATCAATATTGGGATTCAGCTTGAAAAAGACCCCACTTCGCAAATTCACGAAAGTTGGTTACCAAGCTGGATTGAACCTCACCCCATCGTGATTTAGTGCAACTCTTTGCACGTAAATAAAAGAATACTGCCGCAAAAAAGGAGAAGCACAGTACTGTGCTTCTCCTTGAAATCTTATTCGCAAGCGAGCAAAGCTGCACCAAGGGCGCCGCAAAGCTGGGCGTATTCACTGATAACAATAGGGGCATCCAACTTTTCTTCGAGCGTCTTCACTAGGCCATGATTGCGCGAAACGCCGCCCGTCATCATGAATGGCCCTGTACCATTTACGCGTTTCACCAGCGCTTTTGTTTTTACTGCAACAGCTTTGTTTAGTCCATAAACAATATCATCGACCTCTTTATTCTGGGCAATCAAAGAAACAACTTCAGATTCTGCAAAAACCGAGCACATGCTTGAAATCGTAATATCTTCCTTATAGTTAATACCACGCTCACTCATGCGATCGAGATCCATCTCCATCGTTCGTGCCATCATGTCTAAGAAGCGTCCTGTTCCCGCTGCGCACTTATCATTCATAGTGAAGTTGACCACATTGCCTTCTTCATCAAGGCTGATTGCTTTGCTGTCCTGCCCGCCAATGTCGATGATGGTACGAATGGAAGGATCAATGAAGTGAACCCCGCGGGCATGGCAGGTAATTTCTGTTACCGATTTATCGCCCGCCTCAATTACCGAGCGGCCATAACCTGTAGTAACAAGCTCGATGATGTCATCGCGCGTAATGCCTGCCATTTCGCACGCTTTATCCAAAGCAGCATCAGCGCTTGCCGAAGCGCCCGCTCCCGTTGGAACAATAAGCATTGCCACAATAGTTTTATCCTCGTCAAGAATCACTACATCGGTACTTGTTGAACCGCTGTCAATTCCTGCATAGTATTTCTTGTGCCCATCAGCCACGACGCTCTCCTTACTTGCTATTGATTGAACTTCTCCTGGTGCAATGCTTTCTGCAAAAGCCTCAAGCCTCGTTGAAAGTTGGCCGGCACTTTGAGTGGTATAGTCCGATTCGATCTTCACCAAAGGTAAATCGGTTGAATTCTTAATTTGCGAATATTCAAGCCCATAGAAGTCGCAAAAACGAACCGTATGGTACACGACACCCCTAAGGTTGGGGTCTTCTAAAATTCTACGGCGCCCCTGCACATCAACCATACGCATGCAGGGAAGTTGCCCTACAAGTTCGCCCGCATACCAATGAATGAGCTCATCAAGATCAGCGCTTTCGGGCGGCATGGTTTCACCAATGCTTCGGTTATTAACACAGGTCATATTCTCAACGGGATATGGCATTGCCCCTTGCACCATTTCAAAAAGCTGCGCGCCCATGCGAGCGCCCATAATGCTCACATGCGGCTCTTTAATGCGACAAACGGGATGAAATGAAGAGCGAAAGCGTTCAGCTGTTAGCTCACAACCCCTATACTTACCATATTCCCGAACGAACTCTTTGATCTGCGCCGCCATCCAATCACGTGCGCAGGGGCCATCGCCGCGCATAACATCAAACAGATACAAAAAGTCGAGCTTGCCAGAGTCTGCCAAAACGTCATAAACGCTCTTGATGGAGTCGCAGCAATTCACCAAAACAAGCTCGCGAACATCCCCATTGTACACCGATTCGATAACTGTCTTACCAAAGCCGCAAATGTTTGCCCCCACTAAAAGTTCAGCCTGGTCAAATCCTTCTTGCATAGTGTTCAGGTTTACGGGTGTTCCACCAAGCGCCTCAATAATTTCAAGCGGAGTGTATTTGCACACATAATACGTTGCCATACGTTATGCCTCCAGCATTTCCAGGAAGGCATCCAAACGCGTCGCTGTCTGACCTTCTCCACCATGAGCGCTGTCAAGACCATCACCATCGAGCACCAAAAACGGCAACCCTGCCTCTTCGAACTTACACTTAGCAAGCTGAGAAGCCCCAATGGTATGCTTGCAGCCCCAGTGATTAAACCAAACAACACCGTCTGCTCCCACTTCACGCGCATGAGTAATTCCTGCCTCAATACGTCGCAAAGCGCCTCCGTTTAGATTGTTGTGAACCATACGCCAAGCCATGGCACGGTAGGGATCTTCCGTATCGAATTCAGGCTCACAAAGCTGACCTATGTCACACCCAACAATTTGAGCTCTATCAGAAAAAGCGAAGTCACGCGCCGTAGCTTCTGACCAATACGGAATAGTGTGCATCCAATAGATATGAACCCCTCGTTTTAAAGCCGCCTTCTTTGCGTCCTCCACGAGCTGGTTCACATAGTGCTCTTCCTCTTCGGATCCCAGCAAAATGTTACTCGTCATAGCGGCATACAAAGGCGAAACTAAATCGCTCGGAATATCTTTACCACGACGAAGCTGATGAAACTTCTTATATGTTTCAAGAGTTCGCTTTCCGCGTTCAACGCGAACGCGCAACGCATTTTCATCGACCACTCTCCCTGTTTGATTTTCAAGAAATCGGGCAAGATTTCGCAGCTGATCCGCCACATAGGAAACACTTGCTTCCGAAACCGCATCAGGCACATCAATCTCAAACGAAGGAACGTTGAATAATTCCGCAAGCGTCTTAAACGTAAGCATGTTGGCATCGCACGTTAGGTTGGTGTATACGATACATTTTGGCCGCGGCATAAAACCGCGCTGGGCGGCCCCAATAAACGTTTTATGATAGCTACAAAGCGTTTCAGGGACACCGTTTGCTTCAGCAAGTTCGATACAAGGCCGCGAAACACTCGATGCGGAAAGATAGCAGGAAAAGCTCTCAACGTTATAGGGATTAAGATTGACCTCCTGAAGTAACTCACAAGGCACAAAAACGCTGATGGCAACTGCTTGATCGGGTTTTTTAAGAGGCCTCAGCATAGCATCCATCATCACGTGAGCCAAATAACGATCAGCAGAACACAGACGTCTGTCGGGCAAGGCTTTGAATTTTAGATTCATCAGCCCCCAGCCAAACTTCAATAAACCGCGGCTGCGATTGGGATGCTTGTCAACAAGCGAGTCAAGCGTTTTGCCAAAATGCTCTACGTAGTCCATCCGAGGAAACTCGTCCCCCTTCTTTTTCTTTTGTATATTTGTTAGCACACAAAGAAACATGATATATGTTTTCCCAGATGAACATAAGAATGCAAAATGCTCCCATGCATGTTTTTTGGCTATTCCATTAAACCGAATAGGCTCGTTTACGAGCGATAAAGTAGAGCGCAATCATGACAGAGCCTGTAATAATCCAGGTAATGGGGTAGATGAGCATAAGATTCTCAAAGCTTGAAATTGCTGGAAAGATTGCGATTACGTAAACGATCCGCAGAAGACAAGAACCAACAATTACTACCACAGTAGGCAATACCGACCAACCCATACCGCGCATTCCGGCAGCAGTAATCTCGTACGAACAAGGCATACACTCCAAAAGTTCAACCTGCCACATGCGAATGGTACCGAATGAAAGCGCACCAGCCTCAGTAGTAAACACACCAAGAGAAATATCCCCTAAACCAACAAAAAGAACACTGAGCGCAAGAGTGATTCCCACTGATGCTCCCATGCAAAACTTCATCACCGAATCGCAGCGATCGTATTGTTTTGCGGCATAGTTTTGCCCAATAAAGGTAACGGCTGCCTGCGAAAAAGCACTCGTAAAAAAGTACGTGTAGTATTCATAATTCATTGCAGCAGCCGAGCCCGCTGTAGCGTCGGTACCGAAACTATTAATCGCACCCTGAATTACAACATTTGAAAGAGCAAACACCGCTCCTTGTAAACCAGCAGGGACACCCACATACAGCAAGGAACGTAAATCCGCCTTACTGGCATGAAAACCCGAAAACGAAAGACGAAAGGTTTCCTCTTCACGTAAAAGATAAAACACGATCATGCCCGAGCTAACTATGTTTGAAATAACTGTCGCAAGGGCAATGCCCGAAACACCGGCGTCACATACAACAACTGCTACATAGTTCAAAATAACGTTAAGCGCCACAGACAGGGCTAAAGCATACAACGGTCTTCTGGTGTCTCCCTTTGCTCTCAAAACCGCAGATCCAAAGTTGTACACTACAAAAAACACCACACCTGCAAAGTACACGTGCAGGTATTGGCGTGCTTCATCCCAAGCATCTTGCGGAACGTTGACCGCCTCAAGAATAGGATCCGTTAGCACAATGCCTAAAACAGTCATAAGCAAAGAACACGTAAGAGCTACGATTACTGTAGTTTGAATTCCGCCGCGGACTCTTCCAAGCTCTCCCCTTCCAATGTAAACAGCAATCAAAACATTCGAGCCAATAGAAAGCCCTACAAAGGTTGCAATAAACAAACTGATAATAGGAGCTACACCACCAACCGCAGCCAAAGCAGAGCTACCAATGTATTGGCCCGCAATAACAGCATCAGCCGAATTAAACAGCTGCTGCAAAATACTACTCAAAGCCAAAGGAATTGCGAAAAGAATAATCTTTAACGGAAGAGGTCCGTGAAGCATATCGATTCCGTTTTGTTTTTTAGCGTGTTCCTTCATCTGTCCTTGCCTTTATCGTTGAGCGCTTTTGCCATCAAACATCACGACGTCGCTTTCTAGGAAACGTGGCGTCACTAAAATACGACAGAGGCGATTCTGTCACTACTATCTATATTTCGCTAGGGAACCCATCGAGTCTTTACGTAAAAGAAAGAAACAGGAAAACTATCATCCAATAAAGATCTTCAAAAGAACCACCTTTACCCCTCAACAAAGAACAGCTTGGGGCGATCTGTGCCACCGAAGGATACGTTCGCGTTTTAGCAGGAACAGGAGCAGAAACAGGTAAAACATGCGTATTGGCAGAACGATTTGCTTATCTGGCGTGCATTTACCCCACATTGACAGGAATGTAATCCCTCTGGAGAAACATTTATCCAAAAAGAACACGGGCTACAATGGCTACTGATACACGTAAATCTATAAGGAGCTTGCCCTATGACTAACGAAGTTCTGCAGTATCGCCCCTTTGCAATGGAAGACCTTTCGGATATCGCTCATATTCTAGCTCCCCTGTGGCACAGCGATGTCCCCGAGGAAGTCCAGCTTCTCCACGCGGTTATCGATTTCGCCTCCTATGCCCAACGAGCAACCTTTTCTGAGGTAGCTGTAAAAGATGGTCAAGTAATTGGCTTCGTCCTAGCCCGAGCTGGCAAGGCTCCCCAAGAAACCGAAGCAAAATGGAAGCAATTCCTTGAAGACAGAATCGAAGAGGCCAAAGAGCAGGATGCTCAAAGCGCCGCCTATCTTATCGCCTACGATGAAGCGGAAGAGCGCGTTAATGTACCACTCCTTACCAACAGCAGCACTGACCCCAATTATGAATTGGTATTCTTTGCTGTTGGAGATGCAGCACGTGGCTATGGCGTTGGAAGCAAGCTTCTTTCCTCTGCCCAAGACTACCTTTCCTCTAAAGGCGGCAAAACAGCATTCCTGTTCACCGATACCACCTGCACTTGGGAGTATTACGAACGACGCGGCATGCGACGTGCAGCCGAATGGGCAAAAACAGACCCTGAAGACATTCTTCCTGAAGAAATGTTTATATATGAAATGGATTTGGATTAGCGAATCTGTGCGCTTTTAGCGTTTTCCCGCTGAATCAGTTCCTCATAGCCTTTAAGAGCTGCGAAAGGCATAAACTGACGCGCTCTTTCTGGATGAGCGCAAGCTTCATGCGCTCCATTATTTCGAACCTTTTCCCCTATAGCCCAAAGCACAACCTGACGATGTTCTTTCTCTTCTTTTGAAAGATTGTCAGGGAGCAAACTACAATACTGAACAAGCTGATGATGAAGCGTGGTTTCGCTCTCATTTTTCAAAGACTCGCGTAAAGCTGAAGACTCTCGCTTCTCATGCACGATGACCTCCAACCTGCTCATTACGCTCACGCGCTGTTGCCTTTTCTTTTAAACTCGTTCCTTTGAGCATGGCATTTTTGCCGAATTTTTCCCGCACCGCAATAATGGCTTTTTGTCTGCTGTGCTCTTGCTCTAAGCTCTCAACATTGTCAAACAGCGTGACCGTGGCATATTTTTCAGGAAGCAATCCATTGAAACTGAGATTGATGCGTTTAACAAATAAAGAAGGATCCACTATTTCCTCAAATAGCGAATAGAATGCCTTAATAAGAAGGACAAATGAATTCGTCCTGCGATTGAGCTTTCTGCTCCCGTTTGCTCCCGCAAATCGCGCTTTACCCACAACACGTTTCCCGTGACCGCTTTCAAAGATTTCCGCGGCAGACCACCCCACTTTCGGCTGAGCATAACCCACCATCAAAGAGATTCCTTCGGCAACCAAGCGCTTTGAAACCAAATCAAGCACAGCGCTATCTACCATTTCGCGCAGTATTATGCGCGCCTCATCAAAGGTATAATCGCACGCCAAAACCTGACCATACGCAGCGGAGTGCCCTTTAGGAACATAGGCTTTTATTTCTTCGATAGTACACGGCTCCTGCCCCCAAGCATGATCTATTAAATACTCCGCATTCACACCAAACTCTTTATAGAGCGTTTCTTCCTTCATGGCGGCAACTCCCGCCAAATCGAACACACCATACTTTCTTAACCTTCGCGCAATACCATAACCAATGCTCCAAATATCAGTTATGGGGCGATGGAACCAAATTGTCTGCTTGAAGGCTTTTTCATCCAAAAACCCCACGCCGTCTTCAACATGCTTTGCCGTAACATCAAGTGCTACCTTTGCCAAAAACAAATTGGTTCCCACTCCTGCCGTAGCAGGAATTTTCGTTTTTTCTGTTACTTTGCTTTTGATCATTCGCGCAAACGACAAGGACTCCATGCTGTAGAGAGAAAGATACGGCGTTATATCAATGAAGCACTCGTCAATGGAATACACATGAATGTCCTGCTCACTCACATATTGCAAATACACAGCATAGATCTCTGATGAAACCTTCATGTAGCGCTTCATACGAGGCTTTGCTATTTCAAAAGAAAGGCTCTTGGGAATTTCGAACAAACGGCAGCGGTTTTTCACTCCCAGCGCCTTGAGCGCAGGGCTCACTGCCAAGCAGATCGTTTTTTCAGTTCGCTCCTTATCGGCAACAACAAGTTTTGCCGTCAAAGGATCTAAACCTCTATCGACACACTCAACACTTGCATAAAACGATTTAAGATCTATGCAGGCATAGTATTTTTGTGCCATCAAAGAGTTCACGTCCTTCTTGTTGAACATTACTCCCAAGGAACAAGCACTCAAGAATCCGATTTCAAACCGCTCAGTTTTAATGCGGTTAGTTTAATATCGGTTACTCCTGATTCTTTATGTTCCTTGTAGAAATATACGAACATTTGTTCCTATAATAAACAATACTTGACTCAAAAACAAGAAAGACAAGCCTATCGCTTGTCTTTCTTGTTTTACTATTCGGGTGCTTTAGAAAGCCCTAACAAAGCCCCGCCCCTGCACAACAGAACTCTAACTTTCGAAACCCACATCATAATTGATTGCTCCATTCAAATTTGTACGAATAACAAGAAGAGCTACGGGCTATTATCTTTTTATACATTCAATTACAGCATTGCGGATAAGAGCAGTTTCACGTATTCAGTTTGCGGGTCAAACAGCACATTTTTAGTCGACCCCTGTTCAACGATCTTCCCTGATCTCATCACCAGAACACGATCACACACGCCACCAACAAGCGCTAAGTCGTGACAAATAAAAAGGAGCGACATGTCTAACTCAAAACGCAACCGTTTGAGTAAGTCGATAATTTGACGCTGTACTGTTACATCAAGAGCACTCGTAGCCTCATCGCAGATGAGAAGGCTCGGTTTCACCACAAGAGCCCGAGCAATTGCCGCTCGTTGACACTGCCCTCCACTCACTTCACGCGGATAGCGTCCAAGTATTGAAACGGGAAGTTGGCAAAGTTCAAGAAGTCCTTTGGCGCGTTTTTGGGCTTCGGCTTTTCCAACGCGCATATTCCTCATGCCTTCAGTGATACTTTGCCCTAAGGTTTTGCGCGGATCGAAAGACTCGGCAGGATTTTGGAACACCATTTGCACTGACTGATATACCCGTCTTAAATCCTTGCCGCGCGCCTGGGTTATATCTTCCCCATTCAAAACAAGAGAGCCACTCGTGGGTTCAATCAGCCGCGCAATCATATTGGCAATGGTGCTTTTCCCGCTGCCCGATTCCCCCACAATACCTAAGCATTCACCTGCATAAACAGAAAACGAAACACTGTCAACCGCCACCACATCTGCAAGGTCTTTTCGTTCAAAAACCTTGCACAAGTTTTTTGCTTCAAGCACAGAAATGCCCGTTTGTGCACACTGAACTTCGCTCCTCTGTGATGAACAACACGTATTTTTAAGAACCGCAAAAGATGAACTAAGCCCCATCATGTTCCACTTCCTTAACAAGAGAAGGAACAGCAGCAAGAAGCTCTTGCGTGTAAGAGCTTCTTGGAGAGGTGAGTACATCTTTTGCCTTTCCCTGCTCCATAATTTTGCCGTCTTTAAGCACGACAACGTAATCTGCAACGGCACGAACCGCCGCAATATTGTGTGACACGAACACAAAAGCCGTGTTGTTTTTTTCTTTCAAGCGCACAAATTCTGTAAGCACCTGCTTCTGCGAAACAACATCTAAAGCACTCGTTGGCTCATCCGCAAGAATAACCTTAGGTTCAAGAAGCATTGCAGCTGCAATTCCTACACGCTGACCAATTCCGCCTGAAAGCTCAAAAGGATAGCTTGCCAAAACTCTTTCAGGTTCAGCAAGAGAAAGGCTCCGCAAAAGCCGAGCGGCACGGGAAAGCACTATTTCCTTGCTTTTCCGACACGCTGCATGAACGCAATATTCTTCGTACAGCTGACTCCCTATGGTTCTAATAGGCGTAAACGCCGAAAGACAATCTTGAAATATCATCCCTATCTCAGAGCCGCACAATGAGCGCAATTCCTCAGATGAACACAGGGCAAGGTCAGACCCACCATAACGAATCTGACCTTGCTGAATTCTTCCGGCTCTGCCCAATAAACCCATCGTTGCACGCAAAATCGTACTTTTTCCGCTACCCGATTCGCCCACTATGCCAACTGTTTCACCTTCATACACGCAAAGATTGACGTCTTGCAAAACGGTCTGTTCCCCATAAGAAACGCAAAGGTTCTCGTATGTTAGCAGCGGAACTCTCATTTACTTAGGCCTTGTCTAAATCAACTGTAATTTCATAGTAGTCGCAAGGATGCGGCGCCATGCCAGAAACCTCCGCCTTTGAAACAATACCCATCGTTAAATGAGAAGCAAAGAAGTATCCGTAGTCATCAAGTATGACCTGCTGCATGTTTGTTGCGAGCTCCGCACGCTTTTCTGTATCAAATTCAACACGAAGCTGTGCCGCCAATTCTTCCAGCTTAGCGTTTTTATAGTGTCCAAAATTTTTAGCCGACGCTTCAAGGCATGTTGCCGTAAAGAAGTATTCTGGATCCCCTGTAGGTGCAGTAACCAAGGCGCTTACATAGACATCCCATGCATTGGTGTCTTTACGTATATCAGTGTGATTGGCCGTACTATTAACCTGAACATCGAAGCCAATTTCTGCCAACGTAGCTTGAGCAGACTCAGCCAACAAAGGAAGCTCCATGCGTCCAGGATAAGTTAACCAGCGAACGGTTAACTTCTGACCCGCTTTTTCGCGAATACCGTCTCCGTCGCTATCCATCCAACCGTCAGCTTCAAGAAGCTGCTTTGCCGCTTCAGGATCATAGGAGACCGTCGAAACCGTTTCATTACCGAACGCAAAGTTACTTGGGAACGCACCCACTGCTGCCGCACCACGACCATTAAGCAGCGTTGAAATGAATCCCTGCTTATCAATACCCATAGCTAAGGCTTTACGCACGGTTTCATCCTGCATAACAGACGATTCGTAGTTCACCTGTCCAAAGAAAGCACGGGAAGTGCTGCAATCGTTGATCGTATAGTTATTTTTGTCGCCAAAAAGCTCATAGCTTGCATAAGGAAGCCCATAAGAAGCGTCGATCTCTCCTGATTGAAGAGCCGAAGTTAAGGTATCGCCATCCGTGATAGAACGAACCACAACTGTATCCATTTTAGGTTCGCCATCCCAATAATTCTCGTTTTTTTCGAGCGTTATCTCGGTATCAGAAACCGCCGTTGCTTTATAGGGACCAGTTCCGCTTACATTCTTATCAGAGGTTATCCCTGCCTGCATATCGATAATGGCGCCATAAGGATCGCAGAGATAATTGATGAGAGCAGGCGTTGGTTCACTGGTAGTAATAGTAATGGTGTTATCTTCGTCGTTTGCTTCAATGGAAGTAATTTTAGTATCACTTGGAGCTCGATCGTGAACAGCAATCAAATCATCCAAGCATTCTTTAACCGCCGTCGCGCTCATATGTCTTCCCGAAGTAAAATCGACATCATCACGAAGAGTAATTTTGCAGTGAGTGTCGTCGATAAACTCATACAAAGTAGCAAGCCACGGTTCAGGCTTCATTTCGTCACTAAACTTAAAGAGCGTTTCACCTACACCGTAGCGAACCGCGCTCCACCCCGAATAGTTTTCGTGAGGGTTAAGGCCTGCATCGTCCATTTCTACGCCATAGCCCGTAGTTCCATATACAAAGGTTTTCCCTTCTTTCGAACTTTGTGAGCCACAACCCGACAGAGTCAACGCAAGCACTACCATGCCTGCCAGCATGACAGCCAAAAGGCCCAGTCCGTTCTTTTTCGCCATAATGTTTTTCACTTCTTTTCCTCTCTCTTTTTTAGCGCCTACTTTCGCTGGCACCTTTCCTTAACCAACCCTGCCCTTTCGGTGCTGTCCTACGATGATCAGGATCCATCCAGTCTCGCAACGTATCGCCCAGCAGATTAAAAATCATCACCGTAATAAAAATTGCTATTCCAGGAGCAATTACCGTCCAAGGAGAAGTTTGTAATAGGTTGCGATTATCACTCATCATCGAACCCCATTCGGCCGCGGGAGGCTGAGCCCCAAGCCCCAAAAAAGAGAGCCCCGCAAGCTCCATCATCATGGTTCCAATATCTAAAACAGCCGTAACTAAAAGAGGCCCAACAATATTGGGTAAAACATGCTTAGCGATAAGCTGACCAGTGGTGCATCCCGACAATCGTGCCACTTTAAGATACGTTGCGTTCTTTTGCGTAAGAGTTAGCCCACGGGCAATGCGGGCATATTTTGGCCAAGAAATTGCAACCAAGGCAATAACGGCATTGTGCATTCCGCCGCCCAATACCCCTGCCACCGCAAGAGCAAATACCAAACCAGGAAAGGCTAGAAACACATCAGAGGTTCGCATAAGAACAGTATCGAGTTTTCCTCCGCGCCAACCCGCAAGCATACCCACCAAGGTTCCGATAACCGCAACAGCCACCACCAATACGAAAGTAGAAAATATCGAAGACTGAGCACCAACTAAAACACGCGAAAATAAATCACGTCCATAGCGATCGGTTCCCGCAAGATGCTCTGCACTAGGAGCCAATAGCGCATTTCCCAAGTTCTGCGCATATGGATCAAACGGCGCAATCACAGGTGAAAGAACTGCGACAAGCACTACGGCTGCCGCCATCAAAGAGAAAGCAATAAGCTTACCCTTAGTGCGATTTATCCCTTTGTTTCGCGTCACTTTTCACCCCCAAGACGAACTCGAGGATCGAGTCGGTGATAGACCAAATCAGCAACAAGATTAACCATTACATAGATAATTGCCATCCATACCACATAAGCTTGAATGAGGGGATAATCGCGCATAGTAATCGAATCAACCGCCAATTTACCTACGCCATCCCACTGAAAAATGGTTTCCACAATGGCAGTACCGCCGAGCAAATCACCAATCGACAAGGCAAGCAACGTTACAATCATGATCATACAGCTCTTCAGTACATGCTTTACCAAAATGGTTCGCTCGGAAATACCACGAGCACGTGCGCCTATTACGTAAGGTTTATTAAGTTCTTCGAGTACCGTAGCTCGAATTTGGCGCGTGTATTTTGAGGACATGGCAATGGCTAATGTGAAAGCAGGAAGAATTGTTCCTTGAATTGAAAGTGAAGCCAAGCCCGTTTTCCCAATAGAGGAAGAAACGACAGGAAACCATCCCAAACAAACCGAGAACACCAAAATAAGAAGCAGAGCAACAAAAAAGTTTGGCAACGAATTTCCAATAAAGCTCAATACACGAATGAGATAGTCAGTAAAGCGGTTCTGCTTAACTGCCGCTAGTATTCCCAGCGGAACCGAAATAACAATAGTTAAAAGCACAGAAACAATTGTTAGAACAATGGTTGCAGGAAGCTTAGAGGTAAACGTTGCAAACACTTCTTTGTCTGAAACATAGCTCACACCCATGTCGCCTGTCATTAGGCCTACAAGCCACGTGCCATACTGTTCAATAAAAGGTTTATCAAGACCCAGCTCATGTTTTTTAGCATCGATTATCTCTTGGGAGACCGCCACGCCCTGATTTTCAAGCGTTGCCGTAACAGCGTCTCCTCCCGCCAGGTACATCAAGGAAAACGAAAGAAAGGTGATGCCAATCAATATTGGTATCAACTGCAAAAATCTTTTTGCAATGTATCCTTTCACCTAGTTTCAGGCCTTCCTTACTTGATTCACCAAAGAAATGATGGTGTTACGAATGGTTATTTGATAGCATCACTTTTGAAGTGTTACGTTATCACACTTTGTAATACTTAAAATCGAGAGGATGGAAAATACCCGTGAATAGTATTCAAGAAAGCGCTCTTCTCCCAAAAGAGCGAACGAATTCCCCCATTCACCCCTCTTGCTTGGTAAATGAACTCCTTGTTGAGTATCAACAGACCAATAAAAACTACTGGACCGACCGCGCACCGAGCTACTCAACACAACACCAAGGTGAACTAAAAGGAAGCCAACATCGTGCCTGGGCGCAAGAACTTGACCAGCACCTCATACAGCTTACCAATAACAGCGATCGCTCCTCTGTTCATATTCTTGATATTGGATGCGGCCCAGGCTTTTTCTCGATTATCTTGGCAGAACTTGGCTACACCGTTACCGCTATTGACTACACTGAGTCCATGCTTGAACAGGCAAAAAACAACGCTCTTTCCTGCAAGCAAACAATCTCATTTGCTCAAATGGATGCAGAAAACCTTTCATTTTCTGAAAACTCTTTTGATGCCATTGTTTCCCGTAATCTCACGTGGAACTTGCCTCATCCAAGCAATGCTTACAACGAGTGGGAACGTGTATTGCGTCCTGGCGGCTTTCTGCTTAATTATGATGCTAACTGGTATGGCTATCTTTACGATGATGAGCTTCGCAATGGTTACGAAACCGACCGTGCTAACACCGCAAAGGCAGGATGCAACGATCGCTATCTTCACACCAACATTGACGCCATGGAACATCTAGCCGAAGAAGTTCCTTTGAGTGCCATTGCACGCCCTCATTGGGATCGCCTCATTCTGGAAGAGTTCGGCTTTGAGGTATCTATCGACCCTCGAGTGAGTGATCGCGTATGGTCTGAAGAAGAACTTATCAACCAAGCGTCCACACCCCTGTTTGGCATCAAAGCGATAAAGCCTCTTTAAACGTCCCAAAACAACTCAATACGTTTTTCAGGTGCAAACCACACACCGTTAAAACTAAGCCGTGTTAGCGCGGTTTAGTTTTTTATTTCAAAAAGTGTGATATAAGAACAGGGTTTGAGTAAACGCCAAAGACACTCCTTGTAGCAAAAGCGTGCTGTTTATGCTACCTGGTTCATGCCATAGAAAGGTTTAGAGAGGGACAACATGTCAGTTGTTAATTTTTTCTTAGCTTTGGTGCCTATTATCTGGCTTATCATTGCCCTTACCGCACTTAAAATGCCTGGTCATCGCGCTTGTGTTATAGCGCTCATTATCACGGTTTGCCTAGCCTTTGGCTACTGGGGGCTTGATGCTGCCTGCACGGGAACCGCCGTTCTTGAAGGTGTCCTGAATGCTCTGTGGCCAATCTGTTTGGTTATCATTGCTGCTCTTTTTACCTACAACCTCGTTGTTCGCACTGGCGCCATGGAAGCCATCAAAAAAATGCTCGGTGGCGTTTCAATGGACATGCGCGTGCTCGCCCTTCTTATTGGCTGGGGCTTTGGCTGCTTTATGGAAGGCATGGCAGGCTTTGGTACCGCAGTTGCTATTCCTGCTTCCATGCTTGTTGGCATTGGCATGAATCCGATTGCTGCAGTTGTTGGCTGTTTAGTTGTCAATTCAACCCCAACCGCCTTTGGTTCTGTTGGCGTTCCAACGGTTACCCTTGCTTCAGTTACAGGACTCGATTCACTCGGTCTTGCAGGTGACATCGCTATCATTCAGTGCGTTCTTACCTTTATTTCACCCTTCTTCCTTGTTTGCATTTGCGGCGGCGGTGTTAAAGCCCTAAAGGGAATGCTTCCCATCACCTTAGTTGCAGCAATTTCTTTCGTTGTTCCTTGGTTTATTACGGCAGAATTTCTTGGTGCTGAACTCCCCGACATCGTAGGATCCGTTTGTTGCATGATCTGCATCATTTTGTTTGCCCGTGTGTTTAACAAAAAGCCCGACCCGACATATGCCATCAAAACGGACAACTCCGACCAAAACGCTGGTCTCACTATTGCAAGCGGCCTTAAGGCATGGAGCCCTTTTATTTTTATTCTTGTTCTTTTGCTCGGAACCTCAAGCCTTGTTCCTCCTGTAAATCAATTTCTTGCCACTTTCAAAACGAGCGTTGTTGTCTACGCGGGTGAAGGCGGAAACACGCTTGGCTTTAGCTGGATTAACACCCCGGGCGTTATGATTTTCATAGCAGCCATCATTGGTGGCATCATTCAAGGCTGCGGACCAAAGATTATGGGCGAAGTTCTTGTGGGCACGCTTAAAGCCTACTGGAAAACAGTTCTTACCATCTGCGCTGTTATGGCAATGGCGAAAGTCATGAGCTACAGCGGAATGATTTCCGATATCGCCGTTTTGCTTGTTATTGTCGCAGGCCCTCTGTATCCCATCATTGCTCCACTCATTGGTGCGCTTGGCGCATTCGTTACAGGCTCAGGTACTTCGACCAGCGTTTTGTTCGGTGGTCTTCAGGCACAAACAGCTCTGGATTTGGACTTGAGCACTTCTTGGATGGCTGCCGCAAACGTTATGGGTGCAGGCATTGGCAAGATGATTTGCCCTCAAGGTATTGCGATTGGAGCGAGCGCCGCAGGTCTTCTTGGTTCGGAAAGCAAAATCCTACGCTCGGTATTCAAGTACTTCGTTGTCTACCTTGTTCTGGCAGCAGCGCTCTGTATGACCGGCTCACTCCTTGGGCTATAAACCCCTATGTTTGCTTAGGCAATGAATGCACAAAGGGCAACCAACTATTGTTTTGGTTGCCCTTTCTTTATGCTTTTATAGACCCATCGCAAGGATATAAACAAAGCATTGCATGCATTTTTACAAGGTAGCGGTCAAGGCTTCATTCAGAAGCTTCGCAGCCTTCATTCCGCCTTGCGAGATTGCATGCTCTAGTCAATTATCCCTTCGCCTTAAATCGATCGTACTTTAGTGCGGAAATATCGATCGTATGACTTTCACCATCGAGCATTAATTCCGAAAGTGCTAAACCGACAGCAGGTGAAATGCCGAAACCATGACCGCTAAATCCGCAGGCAAGAGTGAAGCCAGGAACTTCATCAATAGAATCAAGAATAGGAACCACGTCGCTGCAGGCATCGTACCAACCAGCCCACGTACGAACTATTTTTACATCGCTAAGCGCAGGGAAATACATGAGAATACCGCGCGAAATGCTTGAAGCAGTAATGCTATCTGTGCTGAAACGCGTGCGCGTATCTGAAGTATACGCTTCGATACCACTATTGCCTCCCAAAACGAAAGACCCGTGCTCAGACTGATGCCCGTAAAACTCTCCACCCGCAACACCAATCATTACATCAAACATGTGAGGTTGCGCCTCGGTAACCAATACCTCGTTGGAACGTTTTTCAATAGGAGGGTCTATGCCAACCGTGTTTGCAATTGCACGAGAAGCATATCCCGCACAGAGTAAAATCTGTTCACCCTCATAGATGCCGTCATCGGTTTCAACAATGCGTGCCGCACCACGAACCTTACGAATTCCCACAACCGTAACGCCTGTTACAAACGTCACGCCCATCGAAAGCGCCTTCAGATAAAACCCTAGCGTCGCCTTAAGCGGGTTTGCATGACCATCAGTTGGACACCAACTTGCACCCACCACACGCTCTGACATAGCAGGACAAATCTCTCGCGCTTCATCGCCTGAAACCATCCAAACATCCAAACCAACATCAGTTGACTTCTTCACATGTCCTTCAAGCGTTTTGAGGTGAGCGTCATTGAGACCTAGGCGCAAGTTGCCCTTTTGAACGTACTCAACATCAACCCCAAGTTCTTCTCCAAGTGTGGGCCAAATATTGCTCACTGCATACATTGCCAAGGGAAGTTCACGCACATCACGAGCGGACTGACGAACGCCACCCGCATTACGGCATGAGCCGCCATTGCCAATTTCTTTCTGTTCTAGAACAATAATGTCCTTCACTCCACGCTTTGCCAAATTGTATGCCGTAGCACATCCAACAATTCCGCCGCCAATAATGATCACCGAAGCTGTTCTTTTTTCCTTGGACATCCCTAGTCCTCCTTCACATCGATGACTTCATTGGCAAACGTGCCAATAACTACCGGACGCACAGGGCAACGTCCTGTTATCATCCCGATATCGCCAACTCCTAAGCCCAACTCCCGCGCAATGATATTCTGAAAATTACGCTGACACGTTTGGCCTTGACAAAGACCCATACCACAACGCAACATGCGTTTGACTTCATTAGTGGTACAAAGACCGCTATACACCGCCCGACGAATTTCGCCTTTCGTAATTTCCTCACAACGGCACACAATCATGTCGTCATCGGATTGCTCAACAAAGCTCTTGGTTGGAGCGGTTCTGATTATTTTCGCCATAACGATCTACCCCTTACACCTTAAAGAAACGAGCGGTGCTTGCATATTCAACAGGAACTTTCATGGTAAGAAGAACCGTTTTGTCCATCTTCTTGATACTCTTAAGCGAAACGACCTCCGCCGCACACACCTCTGAACCGCTTCTGTCAAGCGCTTTACCAATGTGTCCTTTTTCAGGCAATGGATAAAACTCATAGGGCAAGCCCACGGTAGCAAAACCCGGCTCATATGTTTCATCAACTAAGAAAATTGCCTGGCCAGAGCATTGAGCCACACACATACCACAGCCAGTGCACGAAACTTCCGCATCAACTACCGGGAGTTTTACGATATGACTTCCCACCTTAATGCACCCAAATTTGCACGCATCCTGACAGGGGTCACAGGGAATATTTTGTGTACACTCAATGACAGGATGAATCCCCGAAACCTTTGCATTTGCCGCAGGGAATGCCTTCATTTCCTCATCAGACACATACCCTTTTTCAAGCAAGCTTCGAGAAATGGCGTAACCTTCATCGGTTTCAGTCCAATCATTTCTACCCTTGTTTTGAGGAGCAAACATACCATCGCGCAATTGAGCAAGTGAAGCATGATAAGCTTTTACTCGCACATCGAAATCTTCCTGATCAATATATCCAGCAAACATCGCGGCATGAGTTCCTGAAATTCGACCAAGAAGCATAGCCGAAGACGCCTCTTCAATACCTGCCACATCACCGCAGGCATACACTCCCTTAACGCTCGTTTCGCCAAACTCATCCGTCAAGGGAACATTTCCGCCTTTGCGAGGATTAAACTCCATATCACAACCAGCCGTTTGGCACAGCTGACTCATAGGCGACAAGCCAACCGCAATGCAGATAGTGTCAACGTCTAACGTGAATTCAGTTCCCGGGATAGGCTGAAAGTGATCATCAACTTCAGCAATCACCGCACCTTCAACCTTATCTTTTCCTAATGCCTCAATAACGGTGTGGCGAGTATAAAACGGAACTCCCGTACGGGCGAGCTTTGAAGCATGTACGCCATAGCCACCAATACGTGGAGCCGCATCAACAATGGCACTTACCTCACATCCCGCTTGTAAAAGCTGAAACGATACAACCAAACCAACGTTTCCAGAGCCCACCATAAGAATCTTTTTACCTGGCATAACACCTTGTAAATTCATCAAAGCCTGCGCCGCACCTGCACCAATAACACCTGGTTTGTTCCACCCTTTAAAAGGAATCATGTTTTCAGCCGCACCCGTTGCAATCATAATATTGTCGGCCTTGTAGTGATTAACATGATCGCCTTCCATATTTACAAGGACTTCTTTTTCTTCGAACACGCCCATGACAGTTGAGTTCAAATGCACATGAACACCTGCTTCTTCGGCTTCTTTCAGAAGGTCTTCGCCAATACGAAAACCGCGCTCTTTTGCATGATGCTCTTTCGAACCAAAAAACTTATGAATCTGTTTGAACAACTGCCCACCCGGACGCGCGTTTTCGTCAAACACCGCAACGTCCATGCCGGTCTTCTTGGCCTCGATCGCACATGAAAGACCTGCCGGACCAGCACCAATAACAATCATCTCATAGCGCTTCATGCTGAGCCTCCCATACCTCTTTGGTTTCTACTCCGTATTGCGTTTGCACAACAATGCCCTCTCGCAAAGGGGTTATACAGGTACGAACATTGGGCTGACCATCAACAATCATGACACAATCGGTACAACGACCAATTGCGCAAAAAATGCCCCGAGGAAGATGCTGCTTTGCGGTGTAACGATGGGTCATAACCCCAGCCGCTCGAAGCGCTGCAGCTATGGATTCACCTTCATAGCCTTTCATTTTCTTCCCATCAAATAAAAAGGTTACTTCCTTACCTTTTTTATAGTCGTCGATGATGGGATGATGCTGGATTCTCATAGTACTCACCCTTTCCGTTTGATACATCCAAATCAAACGACTGCCTCCGTGATGGGGAATAACTTAGAGTCGCTGCATTGCCAATTTGTTTCATTGCGTATTTGAAACTCAGTGTTAAGACGCTCGAAACGAAACGCACAAATCTGAAATATTCTTGAAAGAAAAGGGGTGCTTTTATTTCAAATCAATTAAGGAAAAGAGCGAAAAAACAGCGTCGAAAAGCCTTTCGAACACAACTTAAGGCAAAATGGGGCCTCTTATTTCAAACGGATTACCCGTTTATTTCTCTTTGTTTGCTCTTCCATTAACTCATCTGTCTTTAACAAATTCGTAATGCTTAGCAGAAACCATAGACATTAGCCGAGCGAAGCGTCATACAAATTGCCAGCACAAGCTAGCGTGTGGTTTTTCTTTCCTTGCGTTATAACTTTTGTCTGACCCCTTCGCGCGGCCTACCTCTAGAAAAAGGAAAGCCAAAAAGCTTGCCAGAACCTAAGGAAAAGGAGCGCGCTATGACATACCCCAAAATCGACTTTCTCTATTTAAGTGAGCCAGACATGATTGAAGCAGGTGTCACCAACACAGTTGAATGTACCGACACCATGGAAGAAGTGCTCAAACTTCTAAATAAGGGCGATTATCGCATGGGAGGCGAAAACGGTAACTCCCATGGCTGCATGGTATTCTTCCCTGATGATCCAAAGTATGCTGAATTTCCCAATATGCCAAAGGATGGACCAGACCGCCGCTTTATGTGTATGCCCGCTTATCTTGGTGGCAAGTTTGATATGGCAGGCGTTAAGTGGTACGGCTCTAATGTCGAAAATCGTGAAAAAGGTCTCCCTCGTTCTATTTTGATGGTTACCTTAAACGACAAAGACACAGGTGCTCCTGTTGCTCATATGTCTGCAAACCTTATTTCAGCCTACCGCACCGCCTCCATTCCTGGCGTTGGCGTAAAACACCTTGCTCGCAAAGATGCAAAAGTCTTAGGTATTGTTGGACCAGGCGTTATCAACTCCATCACTGTTGAATGTTTCGCAAAACTTCGTCCCACGCTCGATACCTTAAAAATTAAGGGTCGTGGCAAGGAATCCATCGAACGCTGCATTGAATACGTAAAAGAGAAATGCCCTCAGTTCACCACTATTGAGGTGGTTGACACTATAGAAGAATGTGTGAAGGGTTCCGACATCATGAGTTTTGCAACCTCAACCCCAACAGGCGGCCAAGAATCCTACCCCTACGTTGACCCCTCATGGATCAAGCCCGGCGCCTTGCTTTGCGCTCCTGGTGCGCTCAATACCGCCGAAGAGCTCATCATGGATCCAAAGACTAAACTCGTTGTTGACAATACAGGCTTATATGAATCATGGGCAGAAGAATATCCTTACCCAACCTTTGATACCTGGTTTTTGATTGGCTCAAAATTCACCGACATGATTCATGAAGGCAAGCTTGAACCTGAACGTATGGAAGACTTGGGCGCTATCCTGAATGGCAAAATACCCGGTCGTAAAAGCGATGACCAAATTATCATTTACTCTATCGGCGGTATGCCTATTGAGGATGTTGCCTGGGGTAAAACCGTATATGAGCACGCGATAGAAAAGGGCATTGGCACTAAACTCAACCTTTGGGATAAGCCTTACCTTTACTAAACGAGGCGATTGACACGGGATACTCTTTAATAACTCATAGCCTCCGTAAGAGTATCCCCGCCTCTTTCTCGGAGGCACCAATAGATGGAGGTTGCTCCTCTTATGTTGCCCTTCCCTTTTAAGAGGAGCACTTCTCCTCCTTGGAGAAACAAACCCCCTCTCTCGTTCAATTGAGAGAGGGGGTTTCGTTTTTCTGTATTGTGTATTACAAAAGCAAAACGGAGACTTATGAGATCATGAAGCCAAAATCAGAAGCGAGCTACAAAAGAAACGTCTGCGTATTCCATCCGTAAAGAATAAGCGACACGCCACGCATGATAACAAACACCGCCAAGAAGATAGCAAGCATTTCAGGGCACACAAAGAATACGAAGCCACACAAAATGTCAACGATGCCCGAGAAAAGCATCCAACCCCACATAGACACACCAACCGATTTCAACTTGAACGCCGCAGCTATTTCAAAGATGCCAAAAATGATGACAAATATGCCAACCACCCACGATACAACACCCGAAAGAACTACGGGGTGGAACAAAAACATTGCGCCCAAAATAATGTCAAGCACCGCATAAGCCACAATCCAGCCAGAAGGGTTTCCTACACGATTGAGATTAAAGTAACCAACAATATCAAAAATGCCTGACACCAAAAGACCGGCACCAAGAATGGCCGTTATCATAACGAGCGTTAAACCAGGGTAAAACCCTATAACAAAAGCAAGCACCACCAATAAGATACCCGCAATAATAAGACCCCAGTCATGCTTTTTTACTGTAGACATGCTATCTGCCTCCTTATTTCCACTTTCTTTTGTCACATCTTATTATTCCACAGCTGTAGAATAATTTATACATACAACAAGATGAACTATATCAGTTAGCCCTCCCAGCAGCAAAAAAGAAAGCCCGCCAAGGGCGAGCTTTCCACAACCATTAACCTGCGAGATGGTCATTCCGCTTATCCCCAAAGAAAACAGTCTTCCTTTATTGGCTCAAGGGCATGAGGCCTCACAATAACTACAGCTCTTTTCCTATACATGCCTTCCTAGTCCAAGCCACCAAAAGCAGGATAACCAGATTCGCCGTGAAGTGTGGTATCTAAGCCGGTTTGTTCAATCTCTTTTTCAACACGCAAAGTGCCACCACAAAGCGCCTTGGCAATTAGTCCCACAATCGCACTCATGATACCCACATATACAATCGTCACTAATACACCCAGAGCTTGCGCTCCTAAAAGCGTTGGGTCCCCTGTATAAATGAGACCACCAAAATCAGTAAAAGAAAGCTCTGGGATAGCGAATATGCCCGTTAAAATTGCGCCAACGATACCACCAACGCCGTGACACCCAAATGCATCAAGCGCGTCATCATAACCAAGCTTGTACTTAAGATAGGCAATTGCCACAAAGCAAACGGGAGACACAATCAGCCCCATAATGACAGCAGCCCAAGGAGCAACAAAACCACACGCTGGTGTAATCACGACCAAACCTGCAACAATACCCGTGCAAGCGCCCACCAGGGTAACCTTCTTATTTACAAGGTGCTCGATGATAGCCCAAGCAACACCTGCCGCACAGGCTGCCACTAAAGTGTTGAGCACCGCAAGACCCGCATTTGCATCTGCGATAAGGGCGGAACCTCCGTTGAAACCAAACCATCCTACAAGGAGTAAACCCGCGCCTAGCATTACGAAGGGAACATTATGAGGACGATAATTCAACTGACCCATGCCAATGCGCTTACCTAAAATCAAACATAAAACCAAGCCCGACAAGCCCGAAGAAATATGAACCGCCGTACCACCCGCAAAGTCAATAGCACCAATAGCATATTCATTACCGATAAGACCGCCGCCCCAAACCATGTGAGCCATAGGAGCATAAACCAAAATAGACCACAAACAAACTATCAACGCATAAGCACTAAACTTAATGCGCCCCGCTAAAGAGCCCGAAATAATCGCGGTGGTCACCATAGCGAACGACGCCTGGAACGCAATAGAAATCGTCGAAGGATATGAACCGTATATTGCTCCACCTGTTAGCTGATCATCAGTAACCACAGCATTCATATCAAGGGTTTCTGTAACGCTCCAGTTTGAAAAGATTCGTTCGAACCCACCAACAAAAAGTGCCCCCATATTAACAAGGTTCCCATTTTCATCAAATGCATCAGTTGCATTGCCATAAGCAATGCTGTCACCAATAAGCACCCAAACAACACCAACGATACATGCCGCAACGATTGACATAATCATCGTATTAACTACATGTTTTTTTCGGGAAAGGCCTCCATAAAAAAGAGCCAATGCAGGAGTCATCATGACAACAAGTGCCGTCGACAACACCATAAAGGCCGTTGTGCCGGTATCATACATGCTGTTTCCTTTCTCTTACGATTTCTCTTCATTGCCAACGAGTTCAATTGCAATGACTCGTATGAAAACACCCCAAACAATACGAAGCATTTGTTTCAAAGGAATGCCTTTTTTCAATCTGTTAACAATTGGAAATGCCTTTTTAGTTCTTCTGAAACGTGCTATTCACAAAGAAACAACTTACGAACAATGAACGTGTTTTTCACGTATCAAATCTTTTTCTTTGATGAATTTATTTACGAAAAGCTGCCCTGAGCTACGTATTTCAAAACGGGAAACATTCAGTATCTGAATCATTTCCTCGCATTTTTTCATGACACTCCCCCAACAAACGTGACACTATTAAAGACAAGGAGAGACAAAAAGAAAGGAATTTGCCCATGGAAACGCTTACCAATGACAGGAAAGTTGCAATCATCGGCTGCGGTTTTGTTGGATCAACAACTGCCTTCTGCTTAATGCAAAGCGGACTGTTTTCAGAAATGGTTCTTATCGATATCGATCAACAGCGCGCAGAAGGAGAAGCGCTCGATATCGCCCATGGCATGCCTTATTACAAACCAATGAATATTTATGCAGGAACCTACGAAGATCTTGCCGATGCTAACATTGTTATTATTACTGCAGGAGTCAACCAAAAGCCTGGAGAAACGCGCCTTGATTTGGTGCAGAAAAACACGGCAATCTTTAAAACCATCATCCCCGAGATTACCAAGACCTCATTCAACGGCATCCTTCTTGTTATCTCAAATCCCGTAGACATTCTTACCTACGTCACCCTCAAACTTTCCGAATATCCCACCAACCGCGTTATCGGCTCGGGCACCGTACTTGATTCTGCTCGCCTTAAGTGCGTTATTGGCGAGCGTCTTGATGTTGACCCACGCAATGTTCATGCTCGCATTGTGGGTGAGCACGGTGATTCCGAATTTGTTCTTTGGAGTTTAGCGAATGTGTCAGGTGTACCCATCAATCAGTACTGTGAGCTTCTTGGACATTTTGATCACGAAGAATCGATGAAGGAAGTGGCTGATCACGTTAAGAATAGCGCGTATGAAATCATCGAGAAAAAGCACGCCACGTATTACGGCATCGCTTGCGCGGTTAAACGAATTTGCGAGGCAATCATCAGAGACGAAAAACCCATCCTCCCCATTTCTAGTTACTTAGAAGGCGAATACGGCATTAGTGATGTGGTGTTGAGCACTCCTGCCATCGTGGGCAAAAATGGGCTGGAATATAAGGTGCAAGTTCCCATCAATGAAGAAGAGCAAGAAAAGCTCGAGGCTTCCGCTATTGCACTCAAAGAAATCATCGCGCAGCTCGACCTTTAGTTTTCCCGCCCCTAAAAACAGCCGTTCAAACAAGCAGCTATTCGAGTATTTTCGGATAGCTGCTTTAGGCATAGGCATCAAGCTTTGCGCATCCAAAAACTATGCTGTTCTTCGTGCATCTTTTTGTATTCATCGGTAGTAAGATACTCGCTCATAAAGTCAATGAATTCCTGAACTACTTTAAGCCTTCTGCGATCTTTCACGTATGTCATATACATAAGATGGAAATCTCTCGGCGCTTCAACAATTGGAATGCACACAAGCTCATCATAAACATCACACAAAAATGAATAGCAAAATAAAGCAACACTATCTGGATCAGATGCGACAAATGACGACATGCACAAATCGTCAAGATAGTTGCGTTTAAGGTCAAGATCATACCCATCAACAAGTTCTTCAAGCTTAGGAGAAACCGAAGATTGCTTGTTGTAGGTAAAAATACTTATCCCCTTAAGCTCATTGAGAGATATTTCTTTCTTGTTTGCCAACGGATGTGTTTTATGCACCGCAAGAACCAAGGGCAATGACCAGCAATATACATGCTCCATGTCATGATCTCCAGGCATACGACTACAAAATGCAACATCTAAAGCCCCCGCACGCAATTTTCGGAGCATATCAGGCGTATAGGCATACTGAGTTTCAAGCGAAAAGTCGACTGGACATTCTTTTCGAAATTTTGCGACTGCAGTTGACCAGGCCTTCCCCTGCATAGCAAAAAGTGTCCCAAGTCTAATTGTTTTTTGAACCGAGCCATCAAGTTCTTGCGCGATAGAACAACCTTTTTCTAGCGTACTCAAAGAAAGTGTAACTTGATCATAGAAGCATGTTCCCGCTTCAGTTAGATCGACCCTCGACCCTTTACTGCGTACAAAAAGAGTTGCGCCAACTTCTTTTTCAAGATTTTTAATTGCAGCAGACAGCGTTGGCTGACCAATATAAAGAAGCTTCGAAGCCTGCGTGTAATTGAGTACTTCCGCCAAACATTTGAAATAATAAAGATGCTCTGTTCTCATGTGTTACACCTGCTAAAAGATTAAATCTATCCAATTTTAACAAGCTAAAAACCTCAAAAAAGCAATAATGTCCTATAAATCGGTTCACTTTCATATTGAATTACCTAATTCAAATAGATGAATCTATAGAGATAATCTCTTAATTATGCTTATAATTTCCCACTTTTATTAAAAGAATAAAAAAAATTGATTGGTTAGCCCGTTTACCGATTATTTTTACTTTCCCACCTTTTTAAGAACTAAATATCATCTTTTTTGAGCTCGAAAAACAAAGCGAGCGCATTAAAAAACAGAGGCGTTTTTAATTTCGAAATCCTTCACTTTACTTTCTGATTCAAAAGGCATTCCAGACGAATTTGAAGCAAGCTTCGTGGCGTAAAAAAGGAGATATCACAATGAGCAAGGGACCACTTTCAGGCTATAAAGTTATTGAATTTGCAACCTACGTAGCCGCACCATCGGGCGTTCGACTTTTGGCCGACTGGGGTGCGGATGTTATTAAAATTGAAGCCGCAACGGGTGATGACTATCGCACAAACTGGAATGTATACTCCATGCCTGGCGAAAGCGATCTGTACAACCCTTGCTTTGACCTAGTTGGTGTAAACAAGCGCTTCGTGGTAATTGATCTTCGCACCGATGAAGGTAAGGAAATCCTCTATAAAATGCTCGAAGATGCAAACGCCTTCATCACCAGCGCCCGCGACAAAGCTCTAAAAAAGCTCGGCATTGACTGGGAAACGCTTCACGCAAAATTCCCTAAACTCGTATACGGTCATTGCCGCGGATACGGCGAACATGGTTCTATGAAAGATAGCCCTGGTTACGACTATACGGCCTACCATGCTCGTTCAGGCGTTGGCGGCTCCCTCTATGAAAAAGGTGGCTCTCCAATGATTGGAGGCCCTGGCTTCGGTGATTTACAAACAGGACTTGCACTTGCAGGGGGAATTGCCGCAGCTTTGGTTGGCGCTGAGCGCACTGGTGTGGGTGATCGTGTGGTTGTAAGCCTGAATTCAGTTGGTGTGTACGTAATGAGCTTGGCGCACACAGCTGCTCAATACAAAGGTTACCAACTGCCCACTTCCCGCAGAACAGTCTCGAATCCCTTTAACTCAACATACAAAACAAGTGACGAAAAATGGATCCAATTCTGCGTTGCCGCACCTGAACTAGGATACAACCACTTTATGGAAACAATCGGACGCGGCGATTTAATAGATGACGAACGTTATTGCAAGATGGACTATATGCGCGCCCACCACCATGAAGAGTTCGTCAATATTATCGAAGAAGCTCTCGCGCAAAAAACAATGGCTGAATGGGAAGTTATCCTTACCGAAAACGACATTGCTTTTGGTCCTATGTATGAATCCGCCGACGTTTTAAATGATCCTGAAATTTGGGACAACGAATACGCCGAACGCGTCACCTACCCAACAGGCGATGAAGCTATTTTGATTCACCCGCCCTGCCGTCTTGACTCCATCGGCACCGCCCCTTTGGTTACCTCACGTGGTATTGGCGCCGACACCGAAGAAGTGCTACGCGAATACGGCTATTCAAACGATCAAATTACCATATGGGAAGAAACTGGCGTTGTTACGCAGCACGCATAAGGACCAATTATTTTTTACAGTAGCAAACAATCAGAACAAGACACTAAACATCGTTAAGATGCTTCTAGAAAACTACGGATACCGCGTGGTCGATCTTGGCCGCGATGTTGATCCCCATGAAATAGTGCGTGTAGCTAAAGAGCAAAACATTCGACTCATTGGTCTTTCAGCACTCATGACAACCACCGTCAAAGCCATGGAACAAACGATTGATTTGCTCAGAGAAGAAATACCTGATGCAAAAACCTTCGTAGGAGGAGCCGTCTTAACTCCCGAATACGCAGAAACCATGGGTGCAACCTGGTATGCCAAAGACGCCGCCGAAAGCGCTCGCATTGCCGAGGCGTTCTTCTCGGCAAATAAGTGAAATCCTAAAGCAGGGCGTTGTATGACTCGTTGGCACCAAGCTCTTGAATCAACTCTTCCTGCAAGCCTTCGAGTTCATCTTCGCCGCAGCTAAAAATGAAGATTTGGACATTTTGCTTGTATTTGATATCGGCATATACATCGGCACAACCCTGCCGCGAGCAACACTCAAGAATGCCCTCTCCCGCGCGAACAGACATTCCCACATAAATATCGATATAGCTTGCCAAATCCCTATCCCATTTAAGTTTGGGAGGATATGTTGCAACTGCATAGCATCCGGGAGTGTTGTGAAGTTCTACGAGCACCCCACTCTTTCGAGCACCGCCCTTAGTGAGCATTTTTTGGTAGGCCTTATATGAAGAGGTGTAATCGGCGCTCTCCAAAACAGAGCGACGCTCCTCTTTTACCGCTTCCTGTGCTTCTTTTTTTGCTGCATGACGATTGACAGGAACTTGAACAAGCGACGCAAATGCACTAGCAGCGCTTGAAGCCAACCCAGTATTCCTGGTGTTTTTTGCGGACACAACTTTTGTTCTTTCGGCAATAGCTGAATGCTTTACCACTTCTGTTTTGAGGCTTTTCGAAGCAGCTTTCGCCTTGTTCCCCTGAATATTCTTAGCTGCAGAGCTGTGGCTCTTTTCTTGGGCAGCATCATTCCGAAACGGTACATCCCTCTGACGCTGAATAACTTGCGTTTTCTCTTCGAGTGCCCCGTTTTCCTGCTCAGCCTTAGGTTCAGAGGGCTTGTTGGAAATCACTTTTTCTTTGTTGACTGCATCGCAAGCCTTCTTGGAAGGATTCATGGCAGAAGTTTCTTTTTCTTTACCAGCGCGTTTTTCAGCTTCAGGCTTACTTGAGGTAGACCTATCCGCCTTTCCGTGCGCGCGTTTCTTAACAGCGCTCGAACCATTAACAGCAACGCGTGCCTTCTTCTTAGCGGCTGCTTCTTTGTTATTTACAGCAACCGCATTTCCTGAAACCGTACGCGCCGCCTTACCAAAACCCACCGCAAGTTTCCCTGCCGCTCTTCCCGCAACCACCGCAACTTTACTTGCAGCATCTTCAGGAAGCTCTTCCTTCGAAGTGGCTGAATTTGCCAAGGTAGACTTTCCTTCAAACATCGCGTTAACTATTTCACGCGCACGCTCGGTGGCTGCGTCTTCTTTTTTCTCGTTCGTATCATTCTTTTTATCAGTCATTCTGCGCTCCTAAAAGCACCGCTATTTACCATCAATCTAAAAGGAAATTCAGCCTAATACGGAATAGTTAGCCACAAAGCCAACGCTGCTTATTTCCCTCATTTAGATATAAACCTAAGAACCTAGATGTACTTAGGTATACCTAAGTACACAAGACTCATCCTATCCATTAGAACAAGGCTTGTGGAGCAGCACACCGATAACACAAAAACTTGTCAAAGATACGTTAACAAAGCTAACGAGAACCCCACCAGCTTTTTCGATCGACCAGACAACGGAGCCAGAGGGTATTGTCCGAGCATAAAGCGCACTGCCCTCGCGCCACACGTCCAAGATACAATCACCTTATTCGCAAAAACAACAATCGCAATAACAACAGCGATAACACGAGCGGCGCCGCACGGTGCTAAAACATGCAACTATTCCAATCATCCGCCCCATACAAAGAGTCAGCTTATACTTTGCTTATTCATACACAATTAAATCCCAAGTTTGTCATATGTTCATTTTTTGATAGGAGCTGCCGGGCGGTGCTAAAATAAAATCACTATCTGCGACGTCTTCTGTTCCCCTTTGCACTCCCTTAAGCTTCGGGTCTTCGTTGGCGCGACGGATTCTCATTCGTCATTCATTCAGATTGGGGTATTCATGTTTTCTATTGGCGACATTGTTGTATACAGGCATCACGTTTGCAAAATTGCTAAAGTGCGTGAAAACTACTTTGACAACGAAGACTACTTTGAGCTTCATACTCTGTTTGAAAATACGCTCAAGCTCTACATTGCCATCTCGAAGGCGGAGCCGCCTGCTTGCAGAAGTGTTATGACCAAGGAGCAAGCACTCGCCCTTATCGACAAAATACCTTTTGCAGAACCTATCGATGAAAAAGCTCTTACCAAAAATGCAGGAACTTCTGCCTTGGTAGAGCGAAGAATTAGAGAAGAATATGATCGCAGATTGAAATCTGCCGATTTAGAAGACATGCTTCCTATTTTGAAGTCGGTTCACGAACACTGTATCAAACGTGAAGAAATGGGCAGAAAAATTACCATGACCGATAAAAAGTATTTTGACACGGTAGAGCGTATGCTCTGTGACGAACTAGCGGTTGCGCTTGACATCGACCGAGATAAAATCAAAGATTACCTCGCAAATAGAGTCCAAGAAATCAAAAATAACACGCTTTAAGGTTTTCTTCAGTTTCGTTTTTTACAATAGCCTTGCGACGGACGGGATATGCTTTAAGTGATAAACCTCCCACCACTTCTTTCTTTCCTTTATCGCTGACAAGCCTCCGTCTGTACGCGCTAAAGCTCTCACCATTTACTCATAGACTTACGCGCTGCACTCATGATGGGTGCTAAAAACTTTGGCTCAACTCGCCTACGTGCTTTCTTTAGCTCTTCGGGGATCGCAATATGCTGCGGACATTTCTTCGCGCAGGCGCCACAATCAACACAGTCAGCAAGGTAGTGAGGCTTGTCACTCGTTGAACCCGCACTAAGCGTATGAGCCTTTACCCCCTGATACCAACCAAAAACATACGATGCGTTATAGGCAGCAAAGGCCGCGGGGATATTGATACCCTTAGGACAGGGTAGACAATAATTACACCCTGTACACGGCACTTTATAGCTCTTGTTAAAAACCTCAATAACATGATTGATAGCTTGTTGGTCTTCTTTATTCATCGAGCCAGGGGTAACCCTACTTGCAAGAGCTGCATTCTGCTCAATCTGATCGGCAGTGTTCATACCAGACAAAACAACCGTTACTTCAGGCTGATCCCACAACCAACGAAGAGCCCACTCGGCAGGACTCAAGCTAGAATCCGCACGCTGCAGCACTTCTTTAGCCCCCTTCGGAAGCCCCGTTGCGAGCTTTCCTCCCAATAAGGGCTCCATGATTATCACAGGTAAACCCTTTTCAGCCACAAGCAACAACCCCGACTTACCCGCCTGATAATTCTCATTCATATAGTTGTACTGAATTTGAACAAAATCCCAATCGTACGCTTCAAGCAATGGCGCAAACTCCGCCTGGGAACCGTGAAAAGAAAAGCCAATTTGCCTAATTGCTCCGCATCGTTTTTGTTCAGAAATCCATACCTCAATTCCCAAAGACAGCAGACGCTTCCACTCGGCCAAGCTCGTTACATTGTGGATTAGGTAGTAATCAATATGGTCCGTTTTGAGCCGTTCAAGCTGCGTGCTCAAATACCTATCAAAATCTTCTCTTTTCTTGCAAGATTGATGAGGAAGTTTGGTTGCAATAAGCATTTTTTCGCGAATTGCATTTCGCTCGATGATCGAGCCTAAAACATGCTCGCTATTGGGATAAATATAGGCGGTATCAAAATAATTTATTCCTTGATCAAGTGCTTGAAGAATAAGTTTTTCTGTAGCCTTTTCGTCAATCGCTCCTGGAACACTGCTGGGAAAACGCATGCATCCAAACCCTAAAACAGAAAGTTCATTTCCGCTTCGAACATCTTTCCTGTATTGCATTGCTTCGCTTACTCCTTACCCAGCTGCTTCGTTATTAACGCATTGCCTTGTTACTTCACCATTGGAGTGTTGCTTTTACTTCTTCACTTTTAGCACGCTGCCCTGTTATCCAAACACTGTTTTCATAAGTAAACCCCCTACCAGCAAGGTGTTTTGCCGATAGGCGTTCTTCGCCAACACGCGTCGAGCTCTTCTTAATCAAACGCAAACAAAATTGCGCACTACCTTCTTGAACTTGTATGCTATCAATTATGAATCAAAGCAATGAGGGATAAAGGGAATTAGCATGCTTTTAGAAAAAATCGAGCAAACGAAAAATGCACTTCGCGAAGAAATTAAAGAGCTACTCGCTCACGAAAACAAAGAATCCGCCGAAGAGAGCAGAGAACGCGGTAAAAACCTGCGTAAAAAGGTACCTCGAACATCACATGCAACATGGGAACCTTCCCTTTATCGTTTAAACCCGATGGATCTCATTAAAAGCCAGGAGACCACACGCGTTTCAGAATTGCTTCCTATCCGCCACGAGCGCATGGCCGCCTCTCCATTTGCCTTCTTTCGAGGAAGTGCCATTCTTATGGCGAGCGACCTTGCAACTACCCCAAGCACCGGACTGAATGTTCAAGCATGTGGCGATGCCCACATTTCAAACTTTGGATTCTTTCAATCACCCGAACGTCATCTAGTTTTTGATATTAACGATTTTGATGAAACCGCACGCGGACCTTGGGAATGGGACATCAAACGTCTTGCCACCAGTGTAGAAATATGCGGACGCAACAGAGGATTTTCCGAAAAAGAACGGAGTAACGCTGTTAGGGCTGCCGTAGAAAGTTATCAAACTTCCATGCTGGAATTTTCCCAGATGAAAACCATGGATGTATGGTATGCACACACTGATGTTGAAGATTTTTATTCGCAATTTAGCGGAAGTCTTTCCAAGAAGACTCAAAAAAATACCGAGAAAATAATCCTCAAAGCCAAGACGAAAAACAGTGACCGTGCTGTTTTAAAACTTACCGAAGTAGTGGATGGCAAGGTTCGCTTCATCAATCAGCCGCCTCTTATTATTCCACTCCGAAACCTCGTAGAACAGCAGATTCGCCGAGAGATTCCTGACACCAACCTCAAAGAGCGCGAGCATCTTATCGCTCTTGTCCTTAGGAAGTATCAAGAAAGCCTAAGCAACGATAAACGCCATTTAATGAAGCAGTATCACGGCGTTGATATTGCGCGAAAAGTTGTAGGTGTTGGTAGTGTTGGCACGCGCTGCTGGATTGTGCTTCTTGAGGGGCTTGATTCAAATGACCCCTTGGTTTTGCAGATTAAAGAAGCGCAAGAATCCGTGTTAGAACGTTTCACAGGAAAGAGCATTTACAAAAACAATGGACAACGCGTTGTTGAAGGGCAGCGGGCTATTCAAGCCGCAAGTGATGTTTTGCTAGGGTGGACGCGGGCTGTGGGAGTCGACGGTGTTGCGCGCGATTACTACGTACGCCAATTGTGGGACGGCAAAGGTTCAATCAATTTGGATACCATATCCAGCAAGCAGCTCACCAACTTAGCGAAAACTTGCGGGAAAACACTCGCTCGATCTCATGCGCGCACAGGAAATCGATTTGCTATTGCCGGATATTTGGGGAAAAGCGATGCGTTCAGCAAGGCTATTGTCCAATTCAGCAAAGCCTACGCTGATCAGAACGAGGCAGATTACCAGCTATTCATGAAAGAATATCAAGCAAATTCAGCTTCGTAACCTTCTTCCCAAGAACTTGGCAGGAGAAAACAAACTGCAACATTGCGGCGGTATAGTAAGCCCGAAACGCAACATAAGTACAAAAAAAGGATAGCGTCATGAACACCAAGGAATTACTTTTTAGCAGAAAATCAGTTCGTACCTTTACAGGCGAACCCATTAGCGACGAAGATCTTTCGTTTATCATCAAGGCAGCCAAAGCTGCTCCTGTAGCCATGGGGCAATACGAAAACTACCACTTAACCCTTGTTACCAATAAAGACCTTCTTGCCGCGATCGAACGCGCAGGCGGCGAACTGTTTGGTGATCCTGATCGCAAAATGCTCTATAATGCACCAACCCTTGTAGTGGTTTCTGCCACCGTTGCGCCTGGAGCAGAAAACTACACCTACTCAAGTGCCGCCATGATAGTTCACAATATGGCTCTTGCCGCCACTGAACTCGGTGTTGGTTCGTGCGATATTTGGGGATGCATTGGGGCAGCTGCAAAGCAGCCTGCACTGGTTGCTAAACTCAACCTCCCCGAAGGAGTCACGCCCTGCTGCGCAATCGCCCTTGGGAAAACCGATGAAACCTTCCCTTTGCGAGAAGTGCCTGAAGACAGGATCACCCTTAATGTTGTTGAGTAAGATGAGATTCTAAAAACTATTTAAAACGGAAGTAAAGCAGACTGGAATAAAAGCAGCAAAGCTTCTGAAGAAAGACAAAAGGAGGCGCTCGATTGAGCGCCTCCTTTAACAATCGCCTATTAGCTTTAGGCTTAGGCTTATCCTAATAAATCAGCAGCGACTTCTTTTGCGCAAGCAAGACCATCGGAAAGCGAATTAACAACCAAGGTCGAGCCATTGCGCGCATCACCTGCAGCATAAATTGGCGTTTTACCTGCATGTTTAATCTGATGAGTACCTTCAATCATCACGGGACGAATACCGCCGCGCTGCTCAACTAGCTCCGCACCGAGCGCATCGTAAACACCACGCTCGGGACCCGTAAAGCCACACGCAATAAGAACCAACTGAGCAGGAAGAATACGATCAGAACCCTCAACAGGCTTTGGAGCACCTTGACTCCAGTCGAGCGTCTCAACGCGCAAGCCCGTTACCTGACCATTTTCACCTAAAACTTCAATCGTGTTTGCAGCAAATGAACGGGGTTCCATCTCATAATGCTCAATAGCCTCACGCAAACCATAATCGGTTTTCTTTACGAAAGGCCACTCAGGCCACTGATTGGTTGGCAAACGCTTCTCGGGAGGCGCTGCATTGTACTCAAGCTGGTGAACGCTCTTCGCTCCCTGGCGAACAGCCGTTGCCACGCAGTCAGTACCCGTGTCACCACCACCGATTACCACGACATCTAAATCCTTGGCAGAAATCTCTGGCTCATGACCGCCAAGAACTGACTTCGTAGAAGACGTGAGATAGTCAACCGCATAAACCATACCCTCTTGGTCGGCACCAGGAGCAACAACACCACGAGGGTCAGCCGCGCCAACGGCAACAACCACCGCATCGAAATCAGACGTTAAGCGCTTGGCAACCTGCTCGTCGCATGCATCAGTATTCAGCTCAAACGTAATGCCGCCCTCTTCCAGATAGTTAATGCGACGATCAACAATTTCCTTAGGAAGCTTCATGTTTGGAATGCCATACATAAGCAAACCACCTGCATGATCATGACGCTCAACCACCGTTACGCGAACACCTTTTTCGGCAAGCTGCCAAGCAACACCCAAACCACAAGGGCCAGAACCAATTACCGCAACATGAGGCGCATCTGCTGCAGGCTTGCGCAAAGGAGCAGGTCCGCCGTGAGCCCACTGATGATCCGAAATTGCGCGCTCGTTATCGCGAATAGTTGTCGGCCCTTCGATAGAAGCAAGATTGCATGCCGCCTCACACAGAGCAGGGCAAACACGACCCGTAAACTCAGGAAACGGATTTGTAAGCGCCAAACGCTCGGCTGCTTCTTCCCAAAGACCTCGATACACTAAATCATTCCATTCTGGAATTAGGTTATGCAGTGGACATCCTGAAGGACGGGCCTTACCAAATGCAAAGCCTGCCTGACAAAACGCCACACCACACATCATGCAACGACTTGCTTGAACCTGCTGTTCAGCCTCAGAAAGAGGGATGGCAAACTCGTTAAAATCTTGAATTGCTTCTTCTGTTGAGCGCTCAGCATGTGCAACGCGCTCCTGTTCGAGATATGCTCCAGCCTTACCCATTACTGACGCCCCTTTCCTACGATTTCGTACGCTTCTTCTAGTGCTTCTTCATGGCTTTTGCCCTCAGCTTCCGCTGCAGCAACAATTTGAAGAACACGCTCGTACTCAACCGGAATAACCTTAACAAAGTGCTTTTTCATAGAGTCAAAGCGATAGAGCATCTTTATTCCGCGCGGACTTGCCGTGTAGTCAACATGCTCCTCGATAAGGCTATGGATAAACTCGAGTTCATCACTGGTAGGCGTTTCAAACTTAACCGACCCCATATTGCAACGATCGGCCAAGGTACCATATTCATCAAAGACGTAGGCAATGCCGCCTGTCATACCAGCAGCAAAGTTCAAACCAACTTCGCCTAAGATCAGGGCAATACCACCTGTCATATATTCACAACCGTGATTGCCAACGCCTTCAACAACGATAGTAGCGCCGGAGTTGCGAACACCAAAGCGCTGACCAGCAAGACCATTCACAAAACCGCGACCTGAAGTAGCACCAAAGAATGCAACGTTACCAACAATGGTATTTTCGTCGTACTTATAGGTTGCCTCCTCTGAAGGATGAACCGAAACGATGCCGCCCGAAAGACCTTTTCCAAAGTAGTCGTTTGCATCGCCGGTAACATGTAAAGTAACACCCTTCGGGATGAAAGCGCCAAAGCTCTGACCAGCTGATCCTTCACAGTCAACCACTACCGAGTTATCAGGCAAACCTTCGGGATGAGCCTTAGTAACCGCAGCGCCCAAAATAGTACCAACACAGCGGTTGATATTCGCAATATCAGCACGGAAGCGAACAGGTGCCATATGCTTACGCGCTTGCTCAGATAAAGGAAGGAACAACGTGGAGTCGAGTGATTTTTCAAGCTCTACATCGTATTTCATCTCAGGCAAGAAATGGCGACCTGCGGCACCTGGAATATGAGCGCCAAATTCGCACTCGCCATTGGCAAGAACAGAAGACAAGTCAAGCAAGTTTGCCTTCCAGTTACCAGGAACTTCAACCTGACGCAAGCACTCAGGATGACCAACCATTTCGTCAACGGTGCGGAAGCCCAAGCTTGCCATAACCTCACGAAGTTGCTCAGCAACGAACAACATAAAATTAACTACGTGCTCCGGCTTACCACGGAAGCACTTACGCAAGCGGCAATTCTGCGTTGCAATACCCGCTGGACACGTATCTTGCTGGCAGTCACGCTGCATCAAACAACCCATAGCAATCAACGGCATGGTTGCAAAACCAAACTCTTCCGCACCAAGCAAGCAAGCAACCGCAACATCTTTGCCGTCCATCAACTTACCATCTGCCTCAAGAACAACACGAGAACGAAGACCATTTTGAAGCAGAGTTTGCTGAGCTTCAGCGATGCCGAGTTCTAAGGGTAAACCTGCATGCCAGATTGAATCACGAGGAGCTGCACCTGAGCCACCATTGTGGCCCGAAATCAAAATCTTATCGGCAGCCCCCTTTGCAACACCGGTTGCAATGGTGCCAACGCCCGCTTCGGAAACAAGTTTTACCGAAACACGTGCGTTAGGGTTTGCGTTCTTAAGATCGAAGATAAGCTCCGCCAAGTCTTCGATCGAATAAATATCATGATGCGGAGGAGGCGAAATCAAGCCAATACCAGGGGTAGACTGACGAACCTCAGCAATCCAAGGGTACACTTTCTTACCTGGCAGGTGACCGCCCTCACCAGGCTTTGCGCCCTGAGCCATCTTAATCTGAATCTCAATTGCAGAAGAAAGATAGCGACTGGTAACACCGAAGCGACCAGAAGCAATCTGCTTAATAGCCGAGTTCATTGAATCACCATTAGGAAGTGGCGTTTCTCGACGAGGATCTTCTCCGCCTTCACCAGAATTGGAGCGACCACCCAAACGATTCATGGCGATTGCCATGCACTTATGAGCTTCTTCGGAAATCGAACCATAACTCATAGCGCCCGTATTAAATCGCTTTGCGATTGACTCAGCAGGCTCAACTTCTTCCAAAGGAACAGGAGCGCGATCGGTAACAAAGTCGAGCAAATCACGCAGACGAATAGCGCGACCTTCCTGATGAAGATGATCGCTGTACTGCTTAAACAATTCGTAGTTGCCCTCACGGCATGCATGCTGAAGCAAGTAGATAGTCTGCGGATCAATTAAGTGTTCCTCGCCACCTTGCGGGCGCCACTTGGTAAGACCCAAAGAAGGGAGCTGCCCAGGAGCAGGAGACTCAAGAATTGCTACAGCATCGTCATAGCGCTGATTCTCCTCGCGCTCAACATCGTTAACACCCAAGCCGCCAACACGAGAAACCGTACCAGCAAAATGCTTGTCAACAAATTCCTGCTTAAAGCCCACGGCCTCAAAAATCTGAGCTGAATGATAGCTCTGAATAGTTGAGATGCCCATCTTCGACATGATGGAAATAACGCCAGCCAAAACAGCCTTGTTATAGTTGGCAATTCCCTCTTCAGCAGATACTTCGATAGCTCCCTTTTCAGCTAAGCTAGCAATGCACTCATGAGCCATGTAAGGATAGATTCCCGATGCAGAATACCCAATCAATGCGGCGAAATCATGGGCAGAAATAGCGTCTCCTGTTTCAACAACAAAGTCGGCAAACGTACGAACGCCCACGGTGATGAGGTGGTTATGTACCGAAGATACCGCCAATAACGAAGGAATAGGCACTTCGCCAGCAGCTGCGCGATCAGACAGAATAACAATGCTTACACCGTTACGCACTGCCTTTTCAACTTCAACAGCCAATTCATCCAACGCTTTTTCAAGAGCACCCTCACCCGCATCTCTACGATACGTTGCCGAAAAACGCTGAGCCTTAAACCCAACGCGTTCAACAGAGGCAATGCGGTCGAACTGACCCTTGGTAAGAATAGGGCTATCCAAACGAATAAGCTGACACGCATTACGTGAGTCTTCAAGCAAATTGCCGTGGTTGCCAATATAGAGGACGCTTGATGTTACGAGGCTTTCACGCAGCGCATCAATAGGAGGATTTGTAACTTGGGCAAAGAGCTGATAGAAGTAATCAAAGAATGAGCGATTCCTCTTCGAAAGACAAGCAAGTGAAGCATCGATACCCATAGAAGCCAAAGGAACACTGCCCTTTTCAGCCATAGCTCGAATTACTTCATCAACGTCGTCCCAGTGATAACCAAGCTTCGCCATGCGAACTGAAAAAGGAACTTCCAAATCTTTTCCAGGCTCAGTCTGAGCAGGCGCATCAAGATCAGAAACTTCAATCTTTTCTTCCTTGATCCAGTCACCATAAGGCTTTTCCTTGGAATAGCGATTGCGAATTTCATCATTCCAAATTACGCGATCGGCTGCGGTATCAATCTCAACCATTTCGCCAGGACCTAAGCATCCCGCCGTCAAAATGTTCGAAGGCTCAATTTCAATAGTGCCAACTTCACTCGAAAGCAAGAAGCGATCGTCACGCGTGAGGTAATAGCGAGCAGGACGCAAACCGTTACGATCAAGCGCCGCACCAAAGGTAGTACCATCAGTATAAGCAATTGCCGCAGGACCATCCCAGGGCTCCATAAGCATTGACTGATATTCGTCATAAGCACGACGACGAGCAGGAAGCGTGTCGTTGTGATCCCATGGCTCTGGCAACAGCATAGAAACTGCGCGCGTCATGTCGCGACCATTCATGACTAAAAATTCAAGGACATTATCTAAAATTGCAGAGTCGGAACCTTCCTTATTAATGATAGGAAGCACCGATTCAAGGTCTTTACCTAAAACTGGCGAATAGAGATTTGGTTCACGCGCGCGAATCCAGTTTACATTGCCCTTCAACGTATTGATTTCGCCGTTGTGAATAATGTAACGATTTGGATGAGCGCGCTCCCACGAAGGAGTGGTGTTAGTTGAATAACGAGAATGAACAAGAGCGATAGCTGTCTTAACTGCTGCATCGGAAAGGTCAATATAGAAGCGGCGCATTTGCGTTGCAACAAGCATACCCTTGTACACAATAGTGCGAGCAGAAAATGAGCAAACATAAAAGATATGACCCTTAAGAGCATATTCAGCGTCCGCGGCCTTTTCAACCATACGGCGACAAACATACAAACGACGCTCAAATGCTTCGCCACGATCAACATCTTCAGGACGACCAACAAATGCCTGCAAAATGGTAGGCATGCAAGCACGGGCAGTTGATCCTAAATCATGAGGGTCAACAGGAACTTCGCGCCAAAACAAAAGACGCAAGCCCGCCTGAGCACAACCCTCTTCAAAAATACGCTTGGAAACTTCTACCCCTTTTTCATCTTGAGGGAAGAAGAGCATTGCTACACCATAATCACCTTCGTCAGGCAAAAGATGGCCATACTTTTGCGCTTCTTTGCGAAAGAAATGATGGGGAACTTGGAACAAAATACCAGCACCATCACCGGTGTTGTGCTCAAGACCTTTTCCGCCTCGATGCTCCAGATTAACAAGAACCGACAAAGCGTCGTCAACCATTTGGTGAGTACGAACGCCCTTCAAATGGGCAAGTGCGCCAATACCGCACGCATCATGTTCGAACTCTGGACGATATAGCCCGTTTTGCGCGGGCTCCTTCCGTAATTGCATTCCGAACCTCTCACTTTCAACTCTTGATAAAACTCAAACGACATGCTTACTTGAGCTTCAAGCAAACCACCTCGGTCTAGCTTGACTGATTCCTTGGGCTAGTTTGCTGACTGTATACACTAAACCCTTTCGAGAAAGCGAAGCTTCGGTGTTACAACTCGTAACAATTACGAAACAGTACTTTGCGTTTTCTGAAACATTACGAAACAATGCGCAGTATTAATGACACTACCCAAAGGTATGAGTATTCTTCTTGACTAAGCAACACACAAAGATACAACTATCTTTCGCGATCGCAGAGCATAAATACTTAGACAAAAGATCCCAGCTCTATAGAGCAGATCAATCTATAACGCAGAAAAAAGCTCTTTAGTGAAGGCATCTACTGGATTAGAGAACACATCTTTCGTTTTCCCGCTCTCAACTAAGCGCCCTTTATTCATGATTCCAACAGAGTCGGCCAGATATTTAACTACTTCTAAATCATGCGAAATAAAAAGAAGCGTCGTTCCCCTCTCTTTATTGATATGTCGAAACAAATCAATAATTTGCGCCTGAATAGAAACATCCAACATTGATGTTGTCTCATCGCAGATAATAAGTTTCGGCTGCAAAACAAGAGCGCGAGCAATGGCTATTCGCTGCGCCTGTCCACCACTTATTTCGTGAGGATACTTATCAAGTTGATCATGCGAAACACCAACCGAATCAAGCATTTCACACACTGTTTTTTCCTCGTCTTGAGGCGCGCAAAGAGAAAATAAGCGAAGGGGTTCAAGACAGCATTGTCGCACCGTAAATCGAGGATTAAATGTTTTTTGCGGATTTTGAAAAACCATCTGAATATCTTTTCGAACAGTTTTCCATTCTTTTCTAGACAACAGAAGGAGATTTCTTCCGTCGAGCTCAACAGAACCAGCATCAGGATAGAGCAATCCCATTATTATGCGAGAAAGCGTTGTTTTACCTGATCCGCTTCCACCAACCAAGCCAAAGATGCTTCCTTTTTCAACTTTAAAGGAAACATCATTAACTGCTTTTGTTTTTCTACTTCCCAAAAACCCTGAAGAAAACGTTTTTGAAACATGAGAAACATTAAGCATGCTGCACCTCGCCGCTCTCAACATAACAGCATCTAGTCTTTTGCCTATCTGAAAGCGCCTGCAAATGAATGGTTTTTTTTTACACTCTTCTGTTGCCTTTGAGCACCGAGGGAAAAACCTACAGCCTTCAAACTGGCTTGTAAAAGCAGGCATATGACCCTTCATAATCTTAAAACCCTTTGAAGGAGAAGAATTGATAAGACCTTGGGTATAGGGATGCTGTGGTGAATCAAGAACATCTTGAGTTGCTCCGATTTCGACTATTTCACCGGCATAGAAAACCGCAACACGATCAGCAATTTGTTCCGCAAACGGAATATCATGGGTAATTACCAACAAAGTACAGCCCACTTCTTTATTGAGTCTTTCAAGCATTCCTACCACGCTTTTTCTTAAAACCCAATCAATAGCTTTGGTAGGCTCATCAATAATCAAGAGTTTTGGATGCGTAGTGACACCCATTGCAATAAGGACACGTTGACACATACCCCCCCGAAAGCTCACAGGCATACTTTTCGTAACTCGAATTTTTCCCTTTAAGTTTTAAGCTACTTAATATTTCAATAACCCGATTCTTTATGGCTGCACCAGACAAAGAAGAAGGCTCATACCGGCAAGTAACGCACTCCTTTACTTGAGGTCCAATTTTCATAAGAGGGTCAAGCGACGTTACGGGGTTTTGGGCGACATTCATTATTTTTGTTCCGCGCAGTTTTCTGTATTCATACTCATTCAAATCGAGCAAGTTGTCCCCTTCAAATTCAAGAGAACCGCTAACCCGAGCATTTTCTGGCAAAAGATGAAGGATGGCGTTGGCGGTAACTGATTTTCCGCAACCCGTTTCGCCAATTATGGCAAGCACTTCACCTTCTTGAACATCGAAAGACACATCGTTCACAACATGGATTTGTTCTTTTTTTACCAAGAAATCAACGTTAAGATTTCTCACTTTTAATAATTCGCTCATACGATCTACCTATTCCACCTTAACCATCTCGCGCATACGGGGATCAATGTAGTCACGGAGACCATCTCCGAGCAAGTTAAAAGTAATGGCAGCCATCGCAATGGCTAAGCCAGGAAAAACCGACATCCAAGGCGCATAACGCAGATAGTCTTTTCCGTCAGAAATCATCGCACCCCAATCAGGCGAAGGAGGCTGAGCACCAAGACCCAAAAAACTCAAAGATGAGCAGAACAAAATGACACTTCCTACATCAAGCGAAATAAGAACTATTATTTTCGAAGCAATATTTGGAAGCATGTATTTCAGCAGAATGAGACACGAAGAATTACCTATAGCTCGTGAAGCCTCAATGAACTCCTCATTGCGTAACAGAATAGCCTCTCCACGAGCAACGCGAGCAAAACGCGTCCACATAATGCACGATAAGGCAATAATTAGATTAAGTTGGCTACTCCCAAGTATTGCCGCCACCGCCAAGGCAAAAATGATAGTTGGAAAGGCGAGAAAAACATCCACTACGCGCATTATCACCGTATCAAATTTCCCCCCAATGAAACCAGAAACGATTCCAATGATAGTGCCAGCTAGTGCGCTAAAAAGCACTACAAAACATGCGGTGACAAGGGATATCCTAGCTCCTTCAATTACCCTACACAAGATACAGCGACCCAAATTATCGGTACCAAAAGGATACTCAAAGCAAGGAGCAATAAACTGCTTGCTCATGTCCATCTGAAGAGGATCATGCACCTCGAGTAAAGGTGCAAAAACTGTTATCAACAAGAAAAGAACACTGAAGGCAGCGCCAACAAAAAGAATGACATTTTTACGATTAATGAAATCGAGTATTTTTTTTATTTTTCGGCTCAACGTAGTGCCTCGTTTTCTGCCCGATCCTGATAGAGAGCTTTTGACTGCTTCAAAAGAGAAGTCCGCCATTTTTTTGAATCAATGAACTGCTGAATTTTTCCTCTTCCTAACACCGTAATTCCGCGCGATAACGAGTCAGCATATTTAACACGAGGATCGATAGCGGCATAGACAATATCTGCAACAAGATTAAAAAATGCATATCCAAAGGCAATCAAAATCGTGCAGCCCTCAACCATAGGGGTATCCTTCGCATTGACCGCACTGATAAAAAGATCTCCTAATCCAGGCCATGCAAAAATAGTCTCAATCACAACAGCGCCGCCAAGAATATGCCCAACCTGCAACGCTACTAACGTAATAATGGGCGCAATAGCGTTTTTTATTCCATGGCGCATGATGACGTCACGCCTCGAAAGGCCTTTTGCGCGTGCTTCAATCATATAATCCTGCTCTAAAACATCGAGCATAGAGGTTCTCATCATGCGTGTTGTTGAGGCGATACTGACGATTGACAACGTAAAAGCGGGCAAAATGATACTTTGCGGGTTAGACATTCCGCTCGTAGGTAAAACACCTAGACCGATTGAGAAAAATAAAATCAAAATGATAGCTACCCAAAACCCTGGGAATGATGCAAAAAGCAATACGAGCAATCGTGTTGCATGATCAAGTATTTTATTGCGATTTAAAGCACTAACTATCCCTAAGGGAATGCCAACCGCAAGCGAAATAAAAAGCGCACTCGTTCCTAGCAGAATAGTATTGGGTAGACGATTAGCAATCATGTCTGCAACAGGCATGTTATAGCGATATGAAATTCCAAAATCTCCCTGAAAAACATTCAAGAGCCAGGAGAAATCTTGCGCTATTACAGGCTGATCCAAATCAAACTTTTGTCGAATTTGCGCCAGCGATTCATCACTTATTGACTCTGGGCCTCGTGTTTGAACAAGAATTGCCTCGGCAACATCGCCAGGAGTAACATGCACCAAGAAAAAAACCATAGTTGCTACAGCCCAAAGAACAAAAAAACCAGAATAATTCGCTTAAGAAGAAACTTCCCCATGAAACATCCTTACAAGAAAAACGGGGACCAAATCCTTTTATCTTGATAAAACTAAAGGCAAAGGACACAGGTCAAACGTCTGAGTCCTTTGCCACTATGAGTTGAGCTATCCTTCGATATCTACGGTATAAGGAACGATAAAGTCATGAACGGCAGCGCTGTAGCTAAAACCGGTAATCTTAGGATTCATTGCGAAAACAGCGCCGTAATTAGCAAGCGTGGTAACAACGGCATCATCTTGCGCCAGCACTTGCGCCTGCCTACTTACCTCATATTTTTCCTCAGAACTAATCAAGCCGCGGCACTGATCAATCAAGGTATCGAGTTTCCCGTTAGAATAACCTGCATACTGAGCATTTTTTGAGGTGCTTTCATAGTACTGGCTCAGATAATAGGAAGCTGATGGTACATATCCTGTTGCAGCAGAGCTAATATATAAATCATAGGTTCCTTCGCTTTGAGCAGAAGAAAGTGCTGTTCCTTCTAAAACATTAACCTCGGCATCAACACCAACCGAAGCAAAATAGCCTTGCATTGCCTGAGCAATTAATGCATTGCCGGGACGACGAGAGCCAGTAACAATATTGAGTTTTACCTCTTCGCCCTTGTATTCACGCATACCATCGCCATCAGAATCAACAAATCCTGCTGAATCAAAGAGCTCTTTCGCTTTTTCTGCATTATAAGAATATGAAGCAACGTCAGGATTATTCCAAGGAACATCCTCCATGAAGATACCGTTAGGAACCGATCCAACACCAAGCAGGGCTCCGTTTACCATTTCGTCATAGTCGATCGCACAAAGGAGACCTCGACGAACTTCTACGTTGCTTAGATAATCTTTCTGAGTATTGAAGGTGTTGAAATACGTGCGTGCAGTATTAAACTGTTCAACCTTTACTTCCTTGTTGTCTTTTAGTGTCGCTAAATCAGAAAAAGGAACATCGGTAGCAATATCAACTTCGCCATTCTGAACCGCAAGAGAGCGCGTACTTGAATCTGGCATCGACAAGATATCGCGTTCAGTAATTGAGCTATCTGGTTTGCCGTTCCAGTAATCATCAAAGGTTACAAACTTTGAGTTGCCAGTAGAAACATCAAAATCCTCATACTGAAAATACCCTGTTCCGACTGGTTTTATAAATTTTCCCTGATCATCAACGGAACTCTTTGCAATAATACATGCGGCAACATTAGTAAGTGCTTCAGGGACCTCACCTGTTGGAGTGCTAGTGTTTAACTGAACTTTATACGTATCTAAAACATCAACAGAAGTGATTTTTGTATAGGAAGAAAATGATTTGTCTTCTGCAATCTGACGATCAAAGCACCACTTCACTGCGTCGGCATTGAAATCGCTTCCGTCATGAAATGTAACTCCCTCTCTTAAGTTAAACACCCAAGCTGTTTCAGAAACACGCTCCCAAGACACTGCCAAAGAGGGCGTAAGATTAAAATTCGAATCAACGTTTACCAAAGTTTCTACAACGCCACCGACTTCTTTGAGCATGGTGGCCGCATCACCATCACTGATATCAAGCGTGGTAATGGTTGACGGAAAAGCAATAGTCAACACTTTCTCGTCGTTTTTTCCTCCCGAACAACCACTCAGAATTCCAAGCGACAAAAAAGCTACTAAAGCAACCGTCAAAAATCCCGCAAGTTTCTTCTTTACCTTAGTCACATTTTCCCTTTCTCTAATTGTTTTCTCTTTATTGGGAAAAATCTATTTCTTCCCAATAAACGCAAACCAGTTTTCAGAATTACTCGTTTTCATATGGCATCCCTCCATATGCCGAACCACAGTTTTTTTAAATCCAGCCTGTTCAAAGACATCTAAAATTTCTTCTTGAGATGCTTGCGCAAAAGGGAACTCGTTTATTCCTGTCTTTTCGCTATATTCACCATTAAGATTCACTTGTATCCCCGATTCCTCTAGCTCATTAATAGCGACGATCGTTCCTCCGGGACGCAAAACCCGATACCACTCTTTCATTGCCGCAAGAGGATCAGAGAGGGTCCATAACAAACGAGAATTGATTACGACATCAAAAACTTCATCTTCGAAAGGAAGATCGAGGGTATCCCCATATAAAAACTCAATGTCATTGCCTCTTTTTTGAGATTTTCTTATGGCATGCGCCATCATTTTTTCTGAAATATCAACGCCGACAACGTTTTCGTAACCCGCGGAAGCTAAGTAATTTGCGATGAGTCCCGTTCCAGTTGCAACGTCAAGAATTGTTGCTTCTTTGTTTGAACCAACCAATCCTGAAAGTACGTTTTGCCAATGATTTTCGTCATACAGGTCATGCCTCTCATCATAGGTTTGAGCAGAATCGTTCCAATACTTTCTCATCTTGAAAACAGCAGATTGATAATCCATCGTTTACTCCATTCCTTAGATGATGTTACAAAAACCAGAATCGTAACCTCAATAGTGAAACGATGATAACACTTTTTTATAATTTGTAACACTGTTATTGGTGAAAGGATTCTTTCCTGGTCGAAAATGAAACGTAAGAAAAAAATGACTCTTTCTAGCAAGAAAAAGATATCTACTTTTAGATATTGCTCTGAGACAAAAAAAGGGGGGATTACCCAGTAACTGTTTGCTTAAAACCAATACATTTCGCCAGGTCACACCCGTTATAAAAAACAACTAACCCCAGCTATCAGGTTTCACAATGACGTTTTCCCACTAAACCCATTGACTAGCTAGACTTATGCGGCGATACTCACTCTCGTCAAAACGATCGATGACAAAAGCAAAAGAATTACAGCAATCAATTCGTAAGGATAGTTACTCATGGCAAACAGCAATCTTCATTTCGAAACCCTTCAGCTCCATGTTGGACAAGAGCAAGCAGATCCCGCTACCGACTCCCGCGCGGTACCAATCTATCAAACAACTTCGTATGTTTTTCACGATTCCCAGCACGCAGCCGACCGCTTTGGTCTCGCCGACGCAGGCAACATCTACGGCCGCCTCACTAACTCAACTCAGGGAGTTTTTGAAGACCGTATTGCTGCCCTCGAAGGCGGTGTTGCAGGCCTTGCTGTTGCCTCAGGTGCCGCAGCTATTTCCTACACCATTCAGGCACTTGCTCAAGCAGGCGACCACATTGTTGCGCAGAAAACTATTTATGGCGGAACATTTAACCTTCTTGAACACACTTTGACGCAATTCAATCTTGAAACGACCTTTGTAAACGCTCATAACCTTGAAGAAGTCGAAGGCGCTATCAAAGAAAACACCAAACTCGTATTTTTGGAAACTCTCGGCAATCCAAACTCAGATATTCCCAACGTAGATGCCATTGCAGAAATTGCCCACAAGCACCAAGTTCCTGTGGTAATTGACAATACGTTTGGCACCCCATACCTTTTCCGCCCCCTTGAGCACGGTGCAGACATCGTTGTTCATTCTGCAACCAAGTTCATCGGCGGACACGGCACTACCCTAGGTGGCGTGATCGTTGACGGCGGAACGTTTGACTGGAAAACAGCCGGCAAATACACCCCCATCGCTGATGCAAACCCAAGCTATCACGGTATTTCTTTTGTTGACGCTGCAGGTCCTGCCGCTTTCGTAACGTATGTTCGCGCAATTCTTTTGCGTGACACTGGCGCAACCATTTCACCTTTCAACGCTTTCCTTTTGCTACAGGGAACCGAAACGTTGTCGCTGCGCTTAGAGCGTCACGCTGAAAACACCAAAAAGGTTATCGATTACTTAGTAAACCATCCACAGGTTGAGCGTGTTAACCATCCCAGTTTGCCCGATCACCCCGATCATGAACTTTATAAAAAGTACTTCCCTAACGGAGGCGGCTCAATCTTTACCTTCGAGATTAAAGGTGGCCAAACAGAAGCTTGGAAATTCATTGATAACCTTAAGATTTTCAGCTTGCTAGCAAACGTGGCGGATGTTAAAAGCTTGGTAATTCACCCAGCAACCACCACCCACTCACAGCTTTCACCTGAAGAATTAGCCGATCAAGGCATTAAAGAAAACACCATTCGCCTTTCCATTGGCACAGAACACATCGATGACATCATTGCTGACCTCGATCAAGCATTTGCCGCCGTTAACTAGCACAAACAACTATCTACAAAAAAATGAGTGACTCTTACATCAAGAACCACCCATCTTTTATATGCTAAAAAAAGTTGAACCCTTATTAGCTCAAATCGACAGTAAACGTAAAACATCCAAGGAGAAATAATGACTAAACCACTTGCGCCTTTTCGCTTTGACATCGTTGGAAGCTTTCTAAGGCCAGACTATCTCAAAGAAGCACGTGCTCAATTTGCCGCTGGAAACATCACCCAAGAAGAACTCACTGCAATCGAAGACAAAGCTATCATTGAACTCATAGAAAAAGAAAAGGCGGTAGGCCTTAACGCAGTAACCGACGGAGAATTCAGACGTTCCATGTGGCATCTTGATTTCTTGGCTGCACTCGACGGAGTTAAGGAAGTTGGCGCAGAACATTGGTCTGTAGAATTCAAAGGACATCAGCCCAAATCAAAGACCGTCATAATTGACGGAACGATCGACTTCAACGATCATCCCTTTCTGCAGCACTTCCTCTTCACCAAAAAAGCTGCAGGCGAAACCTTAGTAAAACAAACCATTCCTTCCCCTACCATGCTTCATCTTATCTGCTGCGTCCGCGAGGAAAACTATCAGCCCATCGAGCAATACAAAGACGAAGCAAAGCTATTCGCCGACATTGCCGCAGCCTACCGCAAAGCAATCAAGTCCTTTTACGATGAGGGCTGTCGTTACCTTCAAATTGACGACACGTCTTGGGGTGAATTCTGCGATCCAAACAAACGCGCTGCCTATGAAGCACGAGGCTTTGATATGGACAAATTGGCGCACGATTATGTTTCGCTTATCAACGAGTCTCTTAAAGACAAGCCTGAAGATCTTGCCGTTACTATTCACATTTGCCGTGGCAACTTCCGTTCTACCTGGTTCTCTTCAGGCGGATACGATCCCGTTGCTCCTATCCTTTTCCCCAACCTCAACGTCAATGGCTTTTTCTTGGAATACGACTCAGATCGTGCTGGCGGGTTCGAACCATTGAACTATATCGCGAACCAAAAAGTTGTACTTGGATTGGTTACCTCGAAAGAAGGAACACTGGAAAATCCCGACGACATTAAGGCGCGTATCAAGGAAGCTTCTCAGTTTGTTCCTCTTGATCAGCTCTGCATTAGCCCTCAATGCGGATTCTCTTCAACGGAAGAAGGAAACATTATTACCGACGAAGACCAATGGAACAAGATAGCCCTCATTCGTGACATAGCTAATGAAGTTTGGGGCTAAAGAGAGTAATTCCCCCTCCAGTACTTCTTTCCACAAGCAAGAAACCCCGAGTACACTCGGGGTTTCTTTTAATGAAAGCTATTGGTGTTTTGGGTTTTACCCCTACTTTTTGCTAGCTTTTGTCCGATATACCGCTAGCGTCACAGCGCTCACAGATAAACCCGCAAGAGCAAGGGCACGTCCTTTGTTTGATCCATCGCCTGTTTTGGCAGTTTTATTACTTGAACCATCCGAGCTCAATAACGAATCACCTTCCAAGCTTGGACCCGGTTCGGGGGTGGGACTTAGACCCGGTTCAGGGGCAGGTGGCTCAGGGCTTGGTCCAGGCGTAGGTTCAGGGTCTTCCCACTGGGCATAAAGCGTCACCGATCCGCCCTGGGTGTTACAAAGATTCACCACGTTTTCTTCATCCACATACGCAGTACCCGAACCATCACGCTGAGTGTTCCAACCTAAGAACTTGGAATCTTTCCCACCCTCGTTTTTGAATACGAATGTACATTCTGGCAAGTTGAAATTCTGATCATAGATAGCCTCCAAAGACTGCATAGCAGGACCTTCAGCAAAGTTGCCATCAAAGTTTACGAAATACGTAATAGGTTTCCACTGGGCATAGAGCGTTACGGTTCCCTCTTTATCGAGAAGATTCTGAACAGTAGCTTTGTCAGCATACGCAGTACCCGAACCGTCTGACGCCGTATTCCACCCTTCAAACGTGTAGCCTGTGCGCACAAAAGCGTTAGCGCTCAGATTCGATTCCAATCCGTAAAAGAGTTTTTGATCCGCCATAGACCCCTCAGCATCTGAACAATTGGCGTCGAATGAAACAAAGTAGCCAACTGGCTGCGATTCTGCGCGCATCTCGAGCGGGGTACGCATTATGAGGGCAGTTGGATTAGATAATTCGGATGACCCTTGCGCATAGGAAGGCGCAGGACCAATACCCACCCAGTATCCGAAGGTATAGCCCGATTGTCCCTCGCGAGCAGTCAACTGCACTTTCGAGCCTTCAAGATATGCGGTTTCGCCGTCAAAGGTTGTAACCCAAGCAGGCACAATACCAACACCGCCCAGCAAGGAATCGAAAGCAGTATCTAAGGTATAGAAATTAAGCGTCACAACATCCGTCTTGGTATCCACCAGAACATCTTTGCCCGTGTCTTTACCGTCAAGAAACAGGCTGTAAGAACCCTGAGGTATTATTCCGTCTTGCTTTAACACATAGCAGAGCTTTTCTTCTTTCCACTCAAAAGGCGCAAAAGACGTCTCACCCGAAACCAGCGTGAGCCTTGGTTCTAAGTCTGATGCTAAGCCACCAATTGCGGTTCCATCCTTGGCAACAACAACCGTTACATCATATTGCAAAACGCTGCTCTCAATCCAAACAGCTTGCAGAGTAAGCCCCATAGGGTTGCCATCAGAATCAAGCATGATGTTTCCCTCTGTATCTTTTGCGCACAAGTCAGTTATCCATGCCTGGTCTGCGATAATGCCTCCAACAGAAGCCGCAGGCGTCCACCCAACAAAGGTGTATCCTTCCTTGCTAAAAGCGTTGGCTGGTAACTGAACCGTTTCGCCCAAATTATACGAAACGTCATTCATAGAGCCACTGACTCCGTCACCGCCGTCGAAGTGTACGGTGTAGGGTTTCGGCTCCCACTCGGCATAGATCACTACCGTAGCTTTATCGGTGTCGGCAAGGTTACGTGCTGATGTTCCAGAATCATAGTGAATACCAGACCCATCACGTTCAGTATTCCAGCCCGTTAGTCGCCAGCCAGGAAGCTCAAGCGTACTTCCCTCTCCGACTTCAAACGAACTGCCATACTCTACAGAAACATCTTCAGGCACTTTCCCTGTAGGAGTTTGCCCCGCGCTTGCTGGCACGTTAGCATCATAGTGAATGGTGTAGCTAACAGGGCGCGTCTGAGCGAATAACGTATAGGTTCCGCCCCTCCCTGAGCCATCGGTGTCGGCAATATAGACCCAGAAACCATGGTCGTCGGTCAACCGCTCACCATCAACCTCGACGTTTGAATAGAGGCTGCCGTCCGCTTCAAGAACTTTCTCACTAGAGGGATTCGCCTTTGAGGTGTAATACTCCACAACATACCCAGGAATGGAAGCATTCTTGAAGTTAATCACTCCGAGTCCATAAAGAGCATCAGCGCTGCCATCGATAGTTCCGGCATCGTAGCCGAAGCTGGTGAGCAACAGATGTGTAGAAGGATACAAAGTACCACTGCCTCCAGCAGATGCATCTCCCGAGTAGACAACCTCTTTGCCATCCACCTTCGCCACAACCCAAACAAGCGACGAATTGCTGTTTACCCAAGGGCAGAACAACACATCCGTATTGCTGGAATTACAGGCCTCTGCTGGGCTAATACCCACAACGTCTCTCATGCAATAGTCTTCCTGATTGCCCACAAATAGCTTTTCGGCATCATTTAAGTCAAGACGGATTTTTGGTGTCTTTCCGAGTTTTGCAGCTATCGGCTTAACTTCTTTGCCAAACGAATTCTTGGGAGCTACCTGGAAGGTGCCAAGATTGTTCATACTACCTGTTGGGTCAACCAAAACTGAGCCGCCCGTAATAGTAGCAGCAAAGAATTTCTCCTTTTCGGTGTTATACCCATTGCCGTGGCTACCAAACGCACTCGCCTTGCTTCCGCCCACAGCGGCAATGGTTCCGCCACTGATATCAACCGCTACATGGGGATTTGAATGAGCAGTTCTACCGCCCCCGCCAATTGCATGCCCATGACTACCACCCGCATAGGCGCGAATAAGGCCTCCAGAAATGGCTATGTTCTGGCGCCCGTTGCCAAACCCATTGTTGCCAATAGCAGTGCCATCATCCGACCCACCACGAGCAGTTATGTCACCGCCGCTGATAACGATAGATTTACAGGCGTTATTGTGAGACGACCTGCCACCATTGCCAATGCCACAGCCACTCCCTTTTCCAACACTCTCAACTGTGCCGCCCGTGATCTTGATACCCGAAAGCGTTGCTCCGCCAGCACCACCGATACCTGCGGCATCCTTGCCACCCTCGGCGTAAATTTTTCCTCCCTGAATGGTAATGGTGCTGTGGTTGTAGCCCGTTTCGTCTCGCCCACAACCAATGCCTGCGCCACTGCCCGAACTACCATTGCCGCCGTATGCGTTGACAGTACCGCCTTTGATGGTAATACCATTCATAATGCCATGGAAACCGCTTCCAATGCCTGCACCACCATCTTCGCCATGCGCCTCTATTTCGGCTGTTCCCTCGATGGTCACCCCATGCATACTGCCACCGCTTCCGCCACCAATTCCAGCAGCGTTTTTACCTCCATGCGCAACAATCTTGCCGCTTTTGAAAACCATGTTTCCCGTAAAGCCTTCACTTAGCAGCTTGTAGTTACTGCCAATACCTGCCGACATACTGCCATACACAACCTCTGCAGTAATGGTGCCTGGTTTCGCGGGGTCAACCGTTGAAAAAACAAGCTGGGTGGCACGTCCTTCTTTTTGTATTGCCGGAGAAGAAAGGTAGCTTCCTAGGTACACTTGAGCACCCGCTTCACTGATGATATTTACCGTGCCGCCGTTTTCTTCAATCTTGATAGAAGGGCACGTTGCACCCGTGTTTGCAGAAACACCTGGAGTCATTTTTAAGTTGTTGGCAAGGTAGAGATCCACCCCTCCTGTTTTCACATCAACCCACGCCTTAGAGCTCGTGCCCGTCAAGCGGTACTTTCCTGGTTCGGTGATATTGATGGTGGTGTTGGCGCCGCAATCACTAATGTCGATGGTGGTAATGTCATCATCTGCAAAAGCGGCCGGCACAAAGACAAAAGAGAACAAAGTGCACGTCAAAAAGAATGCCAAGAAAAAAAGAACTCGTACAGGATTATTGAGAAACGTTTTATGCTGGGCGGATTCGGTGAATTTATACATAAAAAACTCTTTGCGCTCAGTGCATTTTTCTGTATTGTAGCATTGTCTGTACACTGCCTCCTTTACAAGCTTCGAAAGTATGCCCCTTGAGCAGCGAAATGCCTTTACCTCTGTATCGTTTTCTCTATAAGCGAATTATTCATCCGATTAGAAAACCCTCACAGAGACTAACAATAACCTAACAAACCCTTGACTCCTGCGTTGCTCCCACGTTGTTTCTGCGTCATTCCTCTCCTAAAGTCCTACGGCTATTCAAAAAGATATTTCAAATAGCCATAGCCTTCTTCTTCCATTTTTTCAAAAGGAATAAATCGAAGGGCGGCACTGTTGATGCAATATCGAACACCATTTGGCGACTCCAACTCGCCCGTAAATACATGCCCTAAATGAGAATCCCCTGCACGACTTCTAACCTCTGTACGACGCCATCCAAAACTCAAATCTTCCTTTTCAACAACGGCAGGCTCCTCGATTGGCTTTGAAAAAGCAGGCCATCCGCAGTTGCTTTCAAACTTATCGGTTGATGAAAACAGCGGTTCACCCGTTACCACATCAACGTAGATACCCTTTTCAAACGTATCCCAAAACTCATTTTTGAAGGCGTTCTCCGTTCCTCCCTCTTGCGTAACTCGATACTGTTCAGCCGTTAGTTTGTCACGTATTGCTTCGGTGGCAGGCTTTTTATAGTCACCAGGGTCAATACGGAGCCTAGAAAAGAGTTCAATTTCTTCTTTCGGAATATGACAATACCCGTTCGGGTTCTTTTGCAAATAATCCTGGTGATAGTCTTCAGCCAAATAGAAAGTTTCAAGCGGACCAATCTCTACAGCAAACTTGTTATGTCGACCCCGTTCAACATCAGCGATTCGAAGTACCGTTTCTCTTGCCTTATCGTTTGTGTAGTAAATACCTGTTTGATATTGAGAACCAAAGTCATTCCCTTGACCATTCTCAATGGTAGGATCAATCACATAGAAATAGGCAAGTAAGATTCCATCAAGACTCACCTGGCTTGGATCATATTCAACCCGTACCGTTTCGCGGAAACCAGTTTTGCCAGAACAAACAGATTGGTAGTTAGCTTGATCTTCGCTCATTCCGTTTGCGTATCCACTTTGCACATCGATCACGCCAGGGATGGCCTCCATCAAACGCTCCATTCCCCAAAAGCATCCACCAGCAAGATAGATGACATCCTCTGTATTTTCCATATAACAGCTTCCTTCGAATTGTTCCATAGGCGATTGATCTGCCCTTTCTTTATCGGCTTTATTAGATTGGTTACATTGAGTATCAAACTTACCAAAGGCACAACCACCTAAAAGCAGAGCTACTCCAAGCATAAGGGGAATCAATGCACTCTTCATAGTTTGACGCTCCTTTCATAGCCCTTTAATACCCAGCCGCTCCTTCATGCAGTACTCCTAAACAACTTCACACCCCTGCACCCTCGTGAAGGCCTCTGATGCTTCACGCACTCCCAAATACTCTCGAACGCTCCTAACCTCAACCTCCCAGACACAGCCAAGAGGCATGGTTTAAGACATAGCCTGATCAATAAGCCTCATCAGTTTGTCTTTCTGGGCTTTCTCGGTCAGAACACCCACGATAGGATCCCCTACGATGTTTCCTTTGGAATCAACAACGTAGGTAGTGGGATAGGCATAAACTCCATTCGCAAACTTTCCTGCTTCACTGTTTTCATCGAAATAAACGTTTCTGAAGGTAGCGCCCTTTTTATCAAGCACTTCGTTGGCCTCCATAATTGATTTTTCAGATCCACCGAGCGTAAACGAATTAACACCAATTAGCTCTCCGCCCATCTTTTCAAAATCCTTGTTTAGCGCCTCAAGACTATTAAGTTCTCCTACGCAAGGCGAACAGGTAGTAAACCAAAAATTAACGACGGTGAATTTGTTGTTCGAGAACAGGTCTTTGCTATTCACCGTGTTTCCTTTGAGGTCTTTCCCCTCAAATTCAGGAAACATTTGCATATTCATGCTCGAATCAGATGCACTCATTCCGGCATCTTTGCGCATCATTGCAAGCTCAGGGAATTTTTCCTCAAGCTTAATGAGCTTGTTCTCGATATCACGAACTTTTTCTGCTTCCTCCTTCAGCAGCTTCAGCTCATCATCCGAGAACTGGTCTTTAGCTTCCTCTATAACTTTGAGCAAAAAATCGCCATAGTTTTTGTTATCTTCGATCATCGTCATGTCTTTAGATGAGGCAAGAAATACTTTTTCCCATAATTCTTGATTCTTTGAAAAAATCTCGTTTTCCTGTTTCATGAGCTCGTCATATTGCTTGGATGCTTCTTCGATAGTTTTAGGCATATCCATTGAGCCATCCATCTTTTCAGACTGCCCACCGCAAGCAGTGAGCGAAACAAGCAGAAAGCCTGCTACAAGAAAAGCAATAAAACCACTAAGGTATTTTGTTGCTGTCATAGTTGTTTTCCTTTCTTTAATCAGTACTGTTTGCTATTCATGGAGAAATTGATCAGTATTGAAGCGTTTGTGCAGTAAGGCGAACATCGTTGTTCGAGGTTTCCTGGTCTTTTCCTGAGCGAATACGCTAGGAGTAGAACACCTACGAGCACCTACGCTGTGTTGTTGTTTCCTCACTGGCGGAAGCAACAACTCGCTTTTTGGCACAACCAAAACCGTAGTGATATCCCACTGCCCTTGCTGAGCAAGCACGAACACACATTCCACAGCGAATGCATTCGGCATGGTTTGGCGATTTGGTAACCTCCACATCCATCTTGCAGGCTTTTGCGCATTCTCCGCATTTGACACATTTGCTCTCGTCGACCCGCATTTGCAGCAGCGAAACTTTATTCATAAGCGAATAGATTGCGCCTAAGGGGCAAATCCATTTACAAAACGGTCGATAAAAAAGCACACTGAGCACGATCAGCACTACAAGCAGGGTGAACTTCCAGGTAAACAGGGCACCTAAAGCATCTCTAATCCCCGTATTAACCAAAGACAAAGGAAGCGCCCCTTGAAGCACCCCTTGAGGGCAGAGATATTTGCAAAAATAAGGATCACTCAAGCCCACTTCGTCAACCAACAACGCAGGAAGCAAGATCACCGCAAAGAGCAGGACGGCATATTTAAGAAATCTCAAAGGTTTTAGTCGTTTCGTTGAGAACTTCTTTGAGGGAATCTTATGAAGCAAATCCTGAAACCAACCAAAAGGGCACAAGAATCCGCAGATAAACCTTCCCAGCAAAACCCCAAGCAAAATGAGCGTTCCCGTAACGTAATAGGGAAAGCTAAATTTAGCCGTCCCAATTACTGACTGGAAGGCACCAATGGGACAAGCACCCGTCGCCGCTGGACACGAATAGCAGTTTAGGCCAGGCACACAAACCGATTTTGCGGGTCCCTGATACAGAGTTCCCTTAACAAAATTCGGAAGATGGATATTCGCCGCCAGCGTGGCTCCACCTTGAATCCATCCGCGTAGCCTCGCTAAAACACTCGATGCTCCTCGCCCTTTCTGTTTTGGTTTTTTCCTCATCGTTTTCCTCATTTGTTAGCCAATCCCAACGCATTCCAAACACAAATTAACGGCTTTACTCAATACGGCTTCCACTTCGCCTAACAAGATGCCAACAACCAACAAGACGACACTCACTGCCAGCAGTACAATTTGTGCAGCCAATTTCAATCGCTGATCCAACCTTCAATCTCCTTCCTATCTGTTACTACTGTTCAAACACCCTCCCTCCTAGGGTTCATAAAGCGAAAGCTGTTCCGCAAATTCGCAGTTCAAACGGATGTATCGAATGAAAAAACCGCGTTTCAGCTCTGCTCAAAGGGCTTCTTTCTAAAAAACCACCTCTTTCGCCACCTTGAACGAAACACTAGCAAGTTGGATATAAAGTCCTTGTTAAGAGGTGAAACTTAACGCAAACTTTATGTTGCTTTGAAATAATTAGAGACAGGAACTGTTTTGGGACGGGGCTTCAAACTCTTTGCGTTTTGAGCGCATAGTTCTTGCGCAGGGTTGACCTGCAACAGTTATATCTGCACAAACATGCAATAAACTTTTCCCCTGCCCCGAGGCAGCAGTAGCGCCATATCAACCAAAGGGAGGCCATATGCATCTTTTGGTAGTAGAAGACGAACGCACCCTGTGCGAAACAATTGTCAAAAGCCTCAAGCGACTTGCCTACAGCGTAGATTTCTGTTTTGACGGCGAGCGAGCACTCGAATTGCTCGGAACAGAAAAATATGACCTAGTTGTCCTCGATTTGAATCTTCCGAAAGTAGATGGATTGAGCGTTCTTAAGCAGCTTCGCCAAACCGATCGAGACACTCGTGTGCTCATTTTATCTGCAAGAAGCGAAGTATCAGATAAGGTGGAAGGTCTTGACCTAGGAGCCAACGACTATCTCTCAAAACCATTTCATCTCGCAGAACTCGAAGCGCGTATCCGCAGCTTAACGCTGCGTCAGTTTATCCAGCAGGACGTTCTTCTAACGTGTGGCTCATTGACCTTCGACACACGTTCGCGAATCGCCAAAGCAGAAGATAAAGAGCTTTCCTTAACAAGAAAAGAAACAGGAATTCTTGAGTACTTATTGGCAAACCAAGGACGACCCGTTAGTCAAGAAGAGCTGATCGAACATGTATGGGATAACAGCGTTGACGTGTTCAGCAATTCCATCAGAGTTCACATTTCAGCCCTTCGAAAAAAACTTCGAGAATCGCTTGGTTTTGACCCTATTCGAAACAAAATTGGCGAAGGATACCTCATAGAGAAAGAAGCGCAGTGAAGAAACTATCCCTCCAATGGCGAATCACTCTTATGACAACAGTCCTAATTGGACTCACTTGCGTTGCGATGAAGCTCTTGTTGTGCTCATCGGGCATGCTATACATGGATTCGATTGGCAACTTCATCCTTGATTCCGAATTTACAGAAACCAAACATGCGGAATATTTCGATCCTCTATCGGCGAGCTGCAGTGACGCAGTCACTATTGTAGTAGCCAATGCGCAAGAAGAATTCTGTATGTCAACCTGGTTCATCACGGCGGCGGTTGCTCTTTTAAGTGGAATTCTGACATGGTTTGTAAGCGGGCAAGCATTAAAGCCTCTCAAAACATTTGCCAATCAGGTTGAAACTGTACAACTACACAATCTCGCAGACGTCAGAATCGACGAAAACGCCGTACCTGAGTTTCATCAACTTAGCCATTCATTCAATCAAATGCTCGAACGACTAGACAACGCTTTCACTGCACAAAAACAATTCAGTGGAAACGCCGCCCATGAACTCCGAACGCCTGTCGCTTCAATGCAAGCACAGATTGAGCTTTTCACTGATGAGCATCCGCATCTTTCCAAAGAATATTCCGATTTTTTAAGGGCTTTGAAAGAGCAGAACGAACGGCTTTCGCAAACAATAAAAACGCTCTTAGAAATGAGTAATCTTGAGGCAGTTGAACGAAATGACTTCATAGAAATCGGCCCTATGGTAGAGGAAATTTTCGCAGACCTTACCACCCAAGCGGAACGCCGCAAAATCTCACTTTCACTCGAAGGAAACGGATCCATCACAGGTAGCGACACCTTACTGTATCGGATGCTGTTCAACCTAACAGAAAACGCTATCAAGTTTAATCGCGAAAGCGGGACGGTAACTGTTGCCATTACACAGGACGAGCAACAACTCCTAATACATGTTATCGACACGGGATTCGGCATTCCTGAAGAGCATAAGCGAAATATCTTTCAACCGTTCTTCAGAGTTGACGGTTCACGTAATAGAGAGCTTGGTGGCGTCGGTCTTGGAATGTCGCTTGTTTGGGAAATTGCCAACCTTCATAACGGTGACGTATGGGTAGAAAAAAGCGGTCGCACAGGAACAACTATCGCAATACGCCTTCCGAAAAAGTAAGGTTAAAACTCAGGCGCAACCGTTGGTACAGGAAGTTAAAGCTTGCTCGTTCTTTATTCGAAATTAATGGATTCAAAAGACCTGAACACCTTCGATATGCGGAAAAAAGGTTCAGGAATTACTCCTGAACCTTTAATGCCAACGACAGTGGAACCTTTTTAATAGATCGCGCGTGTAGGAAAGCCACCACTAAGTAGACCAAGAATCCCACAATCACGACCGTCGCCATCGCAGAAAGGGGAACATAAATAGGGATGTTCCCGTTCATATCCATCAACATTGACTTAAAAAGCGCCGTCAAAGCAGCAATCAAAATTGGAATAGTTGCAACCAGCGAAACAACAACCGTTACCGTGATAGGCGTAAGATAGAGTCGGTCGATTTCTCCGTTACGATATCCAAACACCTTCATGTATGAAATAGAACGGGCACTGCGATCGATTACTGTCTTGGTTAGAAGATACATTAAAATCAAGTAAATCATGACCGATACCGCAACAAGCATGTTCATCATGTCGCCCATAGAATTCGTCATCTGATTGCCAATCTTATCCATATCGGCAGGCGTTAGTTCACTCGCTAAATAGGCACCCTCAATATCTAAAGGCTTGTTGGAAGCATACGCATTGAAATAGTCGCTATCGTTATCAAACATTTCGTTAAAGGAATCAAGGCTCAGCCAAACACACATGGCAGTTTCTTCGCCTTCAATATCATCAACCGTAAGCTGATACGTTTTGTCAGTATACTCATCAAAGAACTTGTATGTTTCACCCGTATCAAGACCAAGTTTGTCTGCCAATCCAAAACCAACTACCGTTTTACCATTAGAAACATCCTTGTTAAAATAGCGCGAATCGTCTTCAATGCCATACACGGTCACTTCTTCCTGACCAGCATCTCCAGGACGATCAATTTTAAGCGAGTACACTGCGTACTTTTCCGCCTGATCGATTACCCCTTGATCATTCGGCAAGGTATTGATAGGCGTTGCATCCTCATCAATCGTGGATGCCTTACTCATAAGATCCATCAATTCGGCTAGAGGTAAATCAGAAAGGTCTTCTGTTTCTGTGAGTTTTTCTGCCGCAGCGTAGGCGTCACGTTGATCATCGGTTCCGTTGAGCTCCAGCGGTGACTTTAGTGTGTACTGATACTGCGCCACCATGGTGTTTTTAAGCGAATTAGCATAATTGTCCATGGTTGGCATGACACTCAAACCAAACAGAAGCAACATGCTCGCAAACCCAACGCCCACAAACAGCGTTGCAAAATGCGGAAGATTGCGTAAAAACACCCTAATTCTGAAACGAGAGGAAAACCCCAAGAATGAAGGAAGCTTTACTCCACGGCGAGTACCACCTCGACCGAGCTCATGACGCAAAAACTGAAGGGGGCTAAAACGCAACTTGCGAAGCAGTCCAATAAAGGTAATAACAATCAGTAAAACAACAGGGACTACCGTGGTGATGATAAACACATACCAATCCCAGGTGGCAGCGTACGGAGGAAGGCTATAGCTGTTGTAGTACAGATCTTTCATAGGGTCCGCCATCAGGGTGTAGCCCAGTACATTACCAAATACCGCACCCAACAAACCAACAAAGGTTGGCAGTGCCATATAGTGCAGCAGAATTTCACCCTTCTTGAATCCCATCGACATCAGCGTGCCAATAACTGAACTTTCCTCTTCAATAGTTGCCGAAGTGAGTACCACGAAAACGAACGCCATAATAATAATTAGAAGAAACATGAGGGTCTCCCACATGGAAGAGTCTCCCTCGATGTCATCAGCTGGATACCCAATGCCCTGATTGTTTGATGAATCAATCAAGCTACTTATGGCAACGTTATTATCAGACAAGGCGGCAACTATGTCTTTCTCCATATCAACACGATCAGATAGCGCCATTGAGTGATTATCCGTTACAAACGAGTACGTATAGGTAACAGAGTTGTCCTGAGCGAAATCATCGAAGACTTCGGGCGAAACCTCTGCAACAGTAAAGGTAAGAGCATTGAATACGAAGTCTGAATTTTTCTCGAATAGTGCCTGATAATCGGGCATAGTCATAATGCCCGAAACAGTCATAGTTTTCCCAGCAACCTCAATAGTGTCACCAACCGATATTCCTGCATTCGATGCAAAAACACGATCAACTGCAATTTCATCACTTGCAGAAGGTTGATTCCCCTCGCAATATGCCGCAAGGTTTACTTCGGTTCGATTGTTATATATTCGAAGAGTGAAATCGGTTTCCTCCAAAGAATCGCTCTTCGACTTTACCGCAGGTAAATCCATATTGAACGATTCGTATACCGTGCAGCCTAACTCCTCAATAGCATCTATAGCTTTATCATTCGCCTTGAACGAAGTGCTAAATTGTCCATCTTCGATAGTATATTTATCAGGCATTTCTTCAATAATTTTTGAAATACTTGAAGCAGCTGAAAGAAAACCTGCAACCAACGCGATCGAAACCACCAGCAAAAGAAAGATACCTAAATACTTTCCCAAGTTATTCCGCAAATCGCGCGGAAAGCGTCGTAAGAGAGTTCCCATAGTGAAAGCACCTACCATTCAAGTTGCTCAGCAGGGATAGGTTCTGAATTGATGGAGTTTTCAATAAGACACCCATCATGTAAACGAAGAATACGTGTTGCCATGTTTTTAATAGCATCATTGTGGGTAACGATAACCACCGTGCATCCGTATTCTTTATTCACCTGTTCAATGAGTGCAAGAATCTCTTTTGAAGTTTTGTAGTCAAGCGCACCCGTTGGTTCATCACATAACAGCAGACGGGGATTTTTCACCAAAGCCCTGCCAATGGCGCAACGCTGTTGTTGACCACCTGAAACCTGACGAGGGAATTTGTTGCGGTGATCCCACAGCCCCAATGATCCCAAAAGATCTTTGGTCGAAAGAGGATTTTTGCCAAGGTGAGCACACACTTCAATGTTTTCCTTAATGGTTAAATCAGGTACCAAATTGTAGAACTGAAAAACGAATCCCAATTCGTTACGACGGTATTCCCCTATCTTCTTTGAGGAAAGCTTGGTTAACTCATACCTATCTATGACGATCCTTCCCTCATCGGCGCTTTCAAGTCCTCCAATAATGTTCAAAAAAGTGGACTTACCCGAACCAGACGGTCCCAGCAAAACGCTCATTTCTCCTTTTGACAAGGAGACATCAATATTGCGAAGAACCTCAACGCGAGCGTCACCTTCGCCGTATCCTTTTCCTAGTCCTTCAACGCGCAGAAAAACTTCTGCCTGTGGCGAAGACGGTGTATCTTTCATAGGCCGAGCCTGTTCGAGTAGTATTGCGGACTGAGCCTGCCTTGACACTTGTACCTGCACACCCGCCCCAGAAACGTCGTTTTCTTTATTTTCTCTGTTCATGCTCGTATTCCTTTCAGATGTTAGCCATAGCTAACATATCACAGGAAACAGGCCAATTGAAGCATCCGTTCAAGGAATTGTTATCTGTGGTAAACTTGTGCCTATCAGAGAGTATTAGCTGTAGCGAACTTGCAATTGTTTCAGCTAACATCTGGTGATCTGTGCTTGTCAAGAGCCAAAATGCAGTTTAACGCCCTTATTAGCCCTAGATAAGCCAATACAAGCAAGGGCGTTAAAGACGACAGGAAGGTGTTGTTATGGATACGAAAAAAGGATCATTACTCGTTGGCGCAGGATTTCTTCTTGGAACCCTTGGCGTAAAAGCGCTTACCAGCGAACCAGCTAAGAAATGCTATGTTCAAGGTGTTGCTTGTGGTCTTCGCGCTCGCAATGCATATCAGGACATCGTAGAAGAAGCAAAAGCTCAGGTTGACGACATCGTTGCAGAAGCAACCTATCTCACCGAAGGCGAAGCTGCTGAAGAAGAGACTGTTGAAGAGGAAATCGAAGAAGCCGAAAAAGCAGAAGGTGCCGAGTAAGGAAGGTCTGACCTATGGATTTCTCAATCATTAGCGAAATCCCTGGGCGTTCCCGCATAAAGCTTGCTGGCCCTGTTCCTCAGGCCGATTACGATTCTTTGTTAAAGGTTGCATCGTCTCTTCCTTACATTACGTCAGTAAAAGTTTACGGACGAATTGGGCAGATGGCGGTCACCTATAAGCCGACTATGCGCAAAAAAGCCCTCGATTCTCTAACGACAATCGATGCAGAAGCGATTGAGCAGGTTCGTTCGACCTATACGGTTGACCTCGCTCCACGTACCAATGCCCTCTTTATGGACTTAGCGATGATTATCGGTAGACACTACGCACGCCGATGGTTTTTACCAACCCCCATCAGAACCGTTTTGACGGCTATTCGTTTTTGGCCCTTCCTTCGTGAAGGATTACGTGCACTCATGCGTGGCAAACTTACCGTTCCCGTTCTAGATGCAGCAGCAATTGGCATCTCGTTCGTAAAGAGACAGCCAAAAACCGCTGGTGAAACTATGTTCTTGCTTCGCATTGGTGAAACTTTAGAAGACTACACTAAGGCAGTTTCTGAAAACGAACTCATCAACTCATTGCTCGATGTTCCCGACAAAGCGCAAAAAGTTGAAGGAGATACCGAAACTTGCGTTCCTACCACGTCCCTTGTTGCAGGAGATTTAGTTGCGGTACGTACGGGTATGTCAATTTGTATTGATGGTGTGATTGAAAAAGGTGTTGCAATGGTTAACCAGGCAACACTTACAGGCGAACCTTTAGCGGTTGAACGTACCATTGGTGATGACGTTTTCGCAGGCACAGTTGTTGAAGAAGGGGAAATTCTTGTTCGCGTAAAGCAAGATGCAAATACAACCAAACTTCGCTCTATTGTGAATTTGGTCGAAACCGCCGACTCCCTCAAATCAGAAGGCCAATCTCGCATGGAGAAAATGGCCGACCGAATTGTTCCTTGGAACTTCCTTTTGGCAGGCATTGTTGCGCTTACCACCCGCAGCCTTGTTAAGACCTCGGCCGCTTTGATGGTTGACTATTCCTGTGCACTCAAGCTCACTGGTTCTCTTGCTGTTATGACGGCAATGAGTAATGCAGCGCGTGCGGGCATGATGGTTAAAGGCGCCAAATACTTTGAAGCATTCGCTAAAGCTGACACCATTGTGTTCGATAAAACAGGCACACTCACCGAAGCAACGCCTGAGCTCGCCACCGTTCTTACTACTGATGGCTGGTCTGAAGATGAAGTTCTTCGTTTGGCGGCGTGCCTTGAAGAACACTTCCCGCACCCTGTTGCTCGCGCGGTCGTACGAGGCGCCGAAGAGCGTGATCTGAAACATCGTGAGCGCCATGCTGAAGTTGAATACATTGTTGCCCACGGCCTTGTTTCTTCACTTGAAGGCAAGAGAGTCTTGATTGGTTCTGCTCACTTCGTTATCGATGACGAGGGAGCTCATATCTCCAAAGATGCCCTGGCACGCGTTCAGGAAAAGATGCAGGGATTATCACCTCTTTATCTTGCAGTTGACGGAGAGATTGTTGGCGTTTTGGGTGTTCATGATCCGCTTAAGCCAAATGTTGCAGAAGTGATTACTGAGCTTAAAGGCATGGGCATCAAACATGTAGTTATGCTTACGGGAGACACCTACAAAACCGCCGAACGCATTGCGCAAGAAGCTGGCATTGATGAATTTGGTGCCGACCTACTTCCTGAAGACAAATACGAGTATCTCAAGAAACTTAAAGCAGAAGGACGCACTATTGCTATGGTGGGCGACGGAATCAATGATTCCCCTGCGCTTAACTTGGCCGATGTTGGTCTTGCTATGGGCCAAGGCTCGGATATTGCGAAAGAAGTGGCAGATATCGTTCTTTCCGACACTAATTTACGCTCGCTGATTAACTTGCGCATTTTAAGCGAAGGATTGACTAAGCGTTTAACCTCGTCGTTTAAAAATGTTATGTGCTTTAATTCTGGCTTACTTGCTCTTGGCATTACAGGCGTTATCACTCCGCAAGCCTCCTCGTTCTTGCATAACGCAAGCACCATTGGTTTTGGCCTACGCAACACCAGATCTTACTTACCTTCTCAGGAAAAGAAGGAAGGAACTGAAACCAAGGCAAAGCCTAAAGATGAACCCAAAGCAAAACTCAAAGGAGCACCTAAGGCGCTTCCGGAAGACAGAACAAGCACACCTCCAAAAAAGACCAAAGAATAAACTTAGTTAATGCAACCACACGCGAAAAGGCGAGCTGCATGCTCGCCTTTTCTATGCTCTAGAGCAGCTCAAGTTCAGTGCCGTCTGTTCACTTTTATCTAGTCCCCCCCCAAAAAAAAGTTAGCCCTCTGAAACCTCTGCTCGAAGGCCATTTTTGATCCGAATTTTCTTACTTTTCCACCAACGGCGAATGGCATGTTTTTACCGTTCATCGTTTTGTTAAAAACCGTGAAACATTCTTTTTTTACCGAATCGCAAGTTAACCTTGGGTTACTTAAACCTTGCAGTGCTTTTATCTTATCAAGGCTCTCGCGTCCTTATATCGCCGCTTGATTACAGCTTAATTACTGCTTCAAACTGCGCCAAGCAAGCGGCCTGAGCATTCGTAACCAGTTTCTCTTCAAAAGAAGAGTTTGTTTTCCAAGAAACCCATCGTTGAACAGGAGTTTTATAAAAAAAAGACGAATCTATACTGCAATAAAAACCAAGCGATCTGAAACCATTTTACGAAGGATCTCATACCTTCAGAGCGGAGGCTTTATGGAAGCGATATCGCTAACAGTCACATCGTCCACATCTGCTGACACCTTAGAAAGAATCGTCCAAGACGCCAACGTAAACACAAAAGACTGCTATCAATGCGGAAAATGCTCTGCCGGATGCCCTGTTGCACCACTCGCAGACATGACGCCACGCGAGGTAATTCGAAACCTACAACTAGGACTAACTAAACCAGTTCTTGAATCGAATATGCCCTGGTTTTGCATTGGCTGCGGCATGTGTTTAGCTCGCTGTCCTCAATGCGTAGATTTACCCAGCCTTATGACCGCCTGTAAAAAGGAAGCAAAAGCACAAGGCTACACTCCTATCAAAGAAGTAGACAAATTCAATACGCTCTTTATCGAAGGAATATATGACAAAGGCGTATCGGATGAAGCCCAATTGGCCATGAAGTATAACCTGACCTCAGGCCACTTCCTGCAAGATGCTTTGGATGCCCCCAAGATGCTCACCCGCGGCATGATCAATGCAAAAGGACACGAAGTTGAAAATGCCGATGAAGTTCGTGCGCTTATCGATAGAGTACGCACTATCGAAGGAACACCCACTTCATCACCCACAACTTCTTCAACATCTGACGCAGGCCCATCCGAAGCAGCACAAACAAACACTCCAAAACAACCATCACTCTTTGGTTTGTTTTCTCCTTTTAAGAAGGGAGGCACAAAATGAAATATGCGTATTTCCCCGGATGCTCTGCTTCTTCAACAGGCATTTCCTACACACTTTCGTATGACTATGTAGCTCGTTGCAGCGGCATTGAGATGGAAGAAATCCCTGATTGGAATTGCTGCGGCGCCTCGGCAGCACACAATGAAAGTCATCTGTTAGGTGACGCTCTACCCGCCCGTTCTCTTGCGCTTTCAGAAGCTACCTTTGGTGATACCCCGGTGTTAGCCCCTTGTGCAGGCTGCTATCTCCATCTAAAAGCAGCCACAACACATGCGCGCGAAAGCGAGGAACAACGCGAAAAAATCGAAGAAGTAATCCAACGTCCTTGGAGTGCTTCCGCCGATGTAATCAACGGCATTGAACCCTTCCTTAGCGAAGAAGTTCAGCAGCGCATCAAAGACCACGTTTGCCGCCCCCTTGATGGACTCAAAGTTGCCTGCTATTACGGCTGTGCCCTTTTACGTCCCGTACAGGTATGCAACTTTGACGACGATGAACGCCCCCAAGCAATGGAGAATCTTCTTGCTCTTACAGGAGCAACCCCCATTGAGTGGTCGTTTAAAAATGAATGCTGCGGCGCCTCGCACCAGGTAACCATCCCCGATGCTGGCAGAATGATGGTAAAACGCATTCTGGAAAACGCAGCCGCACAAGGCGCGGACGCTATTGCGTGCGCCTGTCCTCTTTGCATGCTCAATCTCGACATGCGCGAAGCGAAAGTAAACGTCCTGCGCACGAAGGAAGGTAAAGAGCCGCTCGATATTCCTATTTACTATTTCACCGAGCTCATAGCTGCAAGCTTTGGCGCTGACGAATCAAAGATTGGTCTTACCAGGCACTTCCACCCTGCTGCCGATCTTCATGAACGCGCCCACGTTTCTTGGGAAGCAGACCAGGCAGCCGCAGAAGCAAAGTGCAAAGCAGAAGAGGCTGCCCGTGAGGCAAAACGAGCCCAGCGCAAAGCACAAGCACAAGCCAAAGCAGCCAAAGCTAACACCAATAAATCTGCAAAAGAAGAGGTGATCGCATGAGCAGAATTGGAGTATTCGTTTGCCACTGCGGCACCAACATTGCGGCAACTGTCGACGTTGAAGCGGTAGCCGATGCCGCACGCATCATGCCCAACGTAGCATATGCTGTAACCAACAAATACACCTGTTCAGATCCCGGCCAACAAGCTATTGTTGATGCCATCGACGAACATAATCTTGATCGCATTGTTATTGCTTCGTGTTCGCCCCGCATGCATGAGCAAACCTTCCGCAAAATGCTGGCAGAAAAAACAAGCATCAATCCTTACTTGCTCGAAATTGCCAACATTCGCGAACAGTGCTCGTGGGTTCATAAGGACAAAGCAATTTCTACTCCTAAGGCAATTGACTTAGTTGCTATGGCAGTTGCCAAGGTTGACACCAATAAGAGCCTTTTCACCTCAACCATCCCCGTAAACAAGCGAGCACTTGTTGTGGGAGCAGGAATCGCCGGAATTCAGGCAGCACTCGATATTGCAGATGCGGGTTACCCGGTAACTCTTGTTGAACGCAACCCCTCCATCGGCGGCAATATGGTTAAGCTTGATAAAACCTTCCCCACCATGGACTGTTCAGCCTGTATCTGTACACCCAAGATGTCCGAGGCCGGAAACCACCCCAACATCACCATCAAAACGCTCTCTGAAGTGGAAAAAGTTACCGGTTATATTGGAAATTTTGAAGTTACTATTCGCGAAAAAGCCAAGTATATTGACTACGATTTGTGCACGGGTTGCGGTGCGTGCGAAACAAAGTGCCCCAGCAAAACGATTAACGAATTTGATGAAGGCTTGTCCGAGCGCACAGCAATTTATAAACCTTTTGCTCAAGCTGTTCCCAGTAAACCAACCATCGATGCCGCGTCGTGTCGCAAACTTAAAGAAGGCAAGTGTGGCGTATGTGCAAAAATTTGCCCCACTAACGCCATTAACTACGAAGACGAAGGCAAGCTTGTTACAGAAACATACGGTGCGCTCATTCTTGCCACGGGCTACAACCTTATTGACTGGACCAAGCTTTATGGCGAATACGGCTCAGGCATGTATCCCGATATCATTTCGGGCCTTCAGTTCGAGCGCCTGGTTAATGCCTCGGGCCCAACCGAAGGGCATATCCAGCGTCCCTCTGACGGAAAAGAACCAAAAACCGTCGTTATTATTAAGTGCGTAGGCTCACGTGATCCCAACAAGGGTGTTTCCTATTGTTCAAGAGCCTGCTGCATGTATTCAGCAAAACATGCTCATCAATACTTAGATAAGGTCAAAGATGGCCGTTGCTTCGTTTTTTACATGGATGTACGTTGTGCAGGCAAAGGCTACGACGAGTTCTATATGAACACCTTGCAAGATGGCGCCACCTATGTTCGTGGACGCGTATCAAAGATTTACCCCGAAGACGGCAAACTCGTTTGTATGGGCGAAGATACGCTTTCAAGCCAAGTGGTACGCGTTGACGCCGATATGGTAGTACTCGAAACCGCTATGGTTCCTTCTGATGGTTCCACGCAAATCGCCACAGTCCTTAACGCCCAGCGCGGACCTGAGGGATTCTTCACAGAAGCCCATCCTAAGCTGCGCCCCGTTGAAACCAACACGGCAGGTATTTTCCTTGCAGGTGTTGCTCAAGGGCCAAAAGACATTCCCGATACCGTTGCTCAAGCAGGAGCAGCAGCATCAAAGGTTATTGGTCTTTTAGCGAAGGGTCAAATTGAATCGAACCCTATGATTGTCCATGTTAATAACGCAAAATGCTCAGGCTGTGGTGCCTGCGTAGATATTTGCCCCTACGGCGCAATGCAGCTTGAAGAGGTTACCCTGCGAGAGAATTCACAGAAGGTTACCCGCATGGTAGCAAAACCCAACCCTGGTCTTTGCCAAGGCTGCGGCGCCTGCACGGTTGCTTGTCGCCCAGGTGCAGCTGACCTGCTTGGATTCACCGACGAAGGCATTATGCGAGAAATGGAGGCGCTGCTCCGATGAACGCTTTTACTTCTATCCCCACTCAACCAATACTCAACACCATTGAATCTACGGAAGACGAAAAGCTTGTACCTGCTGGGGTTTCTGACGAAGCCGGGAAAGCCCCAACAGAAGAATGGCAACCAAAAATTCTTGCCTTCTGCTGCAACTGGTGCACCTATGCTGGCGCTGACCTAGCGGGCCTTAACCGTATGGAATACCCTGCTGACGTGCGACTTTTGCGCGTTCCTTGTTCAGGACGCGTAAACCCACAGTACGTTTTGAAGGCCTACCAAGATGGCTGCGATGGCGTGTTGGTTTGTGGCTGCCACCCTGGCGACTGCCACTATTCAACCGGTAACTACTTCGCAAAACGGCGCATGCTTATCTATAAGCGGTTGCTTGAGTATTTGGGACTTGAGCCCGACCGTTTTATCATCCGTTGGATTTCAGGCTCAGAGGCAGGAAAATTCCGCGACACCGTAATCGAAGTAGCTGATCGCATTCGTGAACTCGGTCCTCTCTCGAATGACCTTCCTAATCTTTTGGTTGAAGAAATTCCTCATCCTATTGCGGCAAAGTTTGAATGGCTTGCCACTCCCATGAGTGGAAGGGAGGATTTGTAATGGATTACACCGAAACTATCCGAAAGCGTGCTGTTGAGCTTATAGAATCGGGTGAAGTTGCCTGCGTCATCGGCTGGACTGCGGGTCGCCTTGAGTATCAGCGCACTCCTTTCTGCGCGAACACAATAGAACAAGCGGAAACCCTTGTTTGTGACCAACACTGCGAACACGCCTTAGGAAAATATGTTCTTGAACAAAAAGACAAGGGACGCGTAGGTCTCTTAACCCGCGGATGCGAATCCCGCGCCATTAATCGCCTTATTGCCGACAATCAGCTCAAACGTGAAGAGGTGTACCTTATTGGTATTCCCTGTTATGGTTGTACTACACGCGAAAACGTTGAACTTAAGCGTTGTGCAGAATGCCAGTTCAGAAACCCGATTATTTATGACGAGCTTATTGCCGATCCCGCACCCGAGCCCAAAAATAATCGCTTTGCCGACGTTGAAGAGCTTGAATCCATGAGCCGCGAAAAACGTCGCGCCTTCTTTGATTTGATGTATGAAACCTGCATCCGCTGCCACGCGTGTCGCCAAGCATGCCCATGCTGCACGTGTAAGGTTTGTTTCGCAGAACAAGAGCGCGAAGGATGGCAGGGTAAGCAGTTCGACATTGAGCAGTCACGCTATTACGGCGTTACGCGCTCGTTCCATGTGGGAGATCGCTGTATTGAATGTGGCGAATGCGAACGTGTGTGTCCGATGGGTCTTCCTCTTATGACGCTTATGCACAAACAGGTAAAAGATATTGACAAGTTGTTTGGACCCTACGAGGGCGGCGGATTAACGTCTGAGCCGCACGATGCTATGCGCATGTTCAAACAAGACGACGTCGAAGAATTCATGTAGGAGGAAGAGATGAGATTTGACACTGACCAGCTCACCGACCTCCTTGAGGTCACAGCTCAGGCAACCAATTTGTATGTTCCTGCCGTAATTAGCGGAACATCGCGATTCGCACTATATGGAAAACAAGGTGAAACCACTGAGCCTAATTTCGAGCTTCAAAACACCAAAATTCCGCCCAAAGTATTCCTATTCCCCTCAACGGAAAAGCTCTACACGTGGGGAAGGTCTTCTGAGGGTTCGTTTATCGAAAGCGCACTGCAGCAGACAGCGCCCTTTGTGATGTTTGGTATTCGCCCCTGCGACATTGCCTCAATTGAGCGCATGGATGAAGTCTTTTTAACCAAAGGGTATGTTGATGAGTTTTACGAATCAAAACGCAACGCTATGACTACGGTTGCCCTGGCGTGCAACAGAACAAGCGATTCCTGCTTCTGCGATTCGTTGTATTCCGACCCCAACGAAGCTCCTTCGGCAGACATTTTGCTGCTGCAGGGTGAAGGTGGTTTTGAGGTTCGCGTTCAGAGCGAAAAAGGCGAAGCACTTGCAGAAATTTGGAAACCCTTCCTTAAGGAAGGTGGTGTAGAGCGCGAACCCGTAAAATGCGCCATTCAGGTAAACATGAACGGCGTTGCTGAAAAGCTCCACAACATGTTTAACGACCCCTTATGGGATGAAGTGTCCACCGCGTGTTTGACCTGCGGTTCATGTACATTCATTTGTCCAACGTGTCACTGCTTTGACTTAAGTCAAGCAAAGAAAAAGGATGAGAATGCGCGTTTCCGCTGCTGGGATAGTTGTATGTTCAAGGATTACACCCTTATGGCAGGCAACCATAACCCACGCGAACAAAAACGAGCACGTGTACGTCAGCGCTTTATGCATAAGCTGTGCTTCTTTGAAGAGCGCTACGGATCACCTTTATGCGTTGGCTGCGGACGCTGCCTGATTGACTGTCCGGCGACCATGGATATTACTGCCATCATCGATAAGGTAAATGCGGCAGGCGCGAGCGCGACAACAGGCACGGCCAACGCGACAGCGGGTGCGGGTGCGGGTACAACAGCGGACGCGGGTGCAACTCCTACTGGGGCTGCTGGCGCGAGCGCGACTTCCACCATAACAGGGGCTACTGCTAGCAAGGCTGCGTCTTCCACCACGGCAGGCTCAAGGGGAGAGGAGTAATCATGTCCGATATTGTAGTTTCCCATGATTGCGCAAAACTGTGCGAAGGATCATCCCTTGTTCCAAAAGTGGTTGTTATTGCAGGGATCAAAGATCTTACCCATGATGTAAGGCTCTTCACCTTCAAAACACCTGATGGAGAAGCCCCTTTTGATAATCTGCCTGGCCAGTTAGGAATGTTTTCCGTACCGCCTTTTGGTGAGTGTATGTTCTGCATTACTTCCCGCGGTGATGATTACGTTGAAATGGCCGTGAAAAAAGTAGGCGTTGTAACTGAACAAATGCACAAGCTTAAAGTGGGAGACCAGGTGGGATTACGTGGACCCTACGGCAATTGGTTCCCGCACGAATCCACCCGCGGACGCAACATGCTGTTTATTGCAGGTGGCATTGGTATGGCTCCCGTACGCGCATTTTTGGAATACTGCCTAAAGCACAGAGAAGATTACGGGCGCATTGATTTGGTATACAGCGCATCAACCTATGACGACCTTGTTTTCAAAAAAGAGCTGTTTGAAACGTGGCCTTCTTATCCCGATACACATGTCCATGTAAGTCTCTACCACGGAAACGATGAATGGACAGGGCCAGTTTCGTATACTGCTCCGTTTTTGGAGGAAGTTGTAGCCAAGGAAGGGCTAACTCCAGAGAATACTGCGGTTACGCTTTGTGGTGGTCCAAGCCTGTTTAGAACGTGCCGAGAATCATTGAACAAGTTAGGATACGACCCTGCAAATATTATCACCACACTTGAAGCGCGCATGAAGTGCGGCGTTGGTAAATGTGGACGTTGTAACATTGGCGGCCATTACATTTGTCTCGATGGTCCTGTGTTTACCGAGCTCGAACTTGCCGACATCCCCAGGGATTTATAATCCCTGGGGCGTAGCTCCGCTTCAGCACGACATTCTTGAATAATCTTTCCCTGGAAGAACGCTGCTCTTTCAGGGACTTTTTCTGCATGCCTCCGAAAAGCTCAGCTCACAAAAGCTGCCAAAATATAAATAACAATACAAAATTGGTATTCTTATTTATATTTTTCGCCATTTTTATAAATAAGGAAGCTAATTCTGCATTCTTATTTATAAAAACGCTTATTCTTATAGATAAGAAACGGAAAACGAAGCGTTAACAGTTATCTTAGCGCCCGCTATCTTTTGCTTTGTCACTAATGGCCGAAAAGGAATTAGGCATTGTGAATGCTTAATCAGTAAATAAAAGTTGATTTGAAATAGATAATTCGCACTTCTTTCTCCTATCGATAACGAGTAGGGAAACCCTTAACATCTCCTTCTTAATAAATAACCTGCTTTGTTTTGCTCAACGAAACCTATAACGAAAACCGTTTCACACAATTGCTTTTCTTTAATGCTTTAATCAATAATTAGATTGGGAGAATAGAAGAGGGAGGGATAAAAATGGGCAATCCATTTAACTCAATTACGCTTTCACAGCTTTACAACTTTCTTGTTTTATCGAAAACCCTTCATTTCACCGAAGCAGCAAGAGAACTCTATATCACTCAGCCAACGCTGAGTTCCTCAATCAAGTCTCTCGAAACAGAACTTGATACCCCTCTTTTAATCAGAGAAGGAAGAAGAAACGTACGTCTCACAAAACATGGAAAAGAGCTTCATGCAAAGCTCGAAACAATTCTCGAATCTCTCGATGAAGCGCTTGAAGAAACACGAAAAAAGGGTTCTGTCACTAATTCAACTTTGAGTCTTGGCACAATACCCACCATCCAATACGATTATCTTCCTTCCCTCCTTAGTAAATATTGGAGCATCTATAATTACGAATCAAAAATCAGGATTACCGTCGAGTTCTCGCTTCCCTTAATTAGGGGGCTAAAACAACAAGATTATGAAATTGTTTTTGCGGCATTTATTCCTGAAGAAACCGATCTTGAATTTATCCCTGTGCTAAAAAAACGAATAGTTGCTGTTGTCCATAAAGGAAGCCACTGGGCTAAACGAAGTTCTTTTTCGCTCAAATATCTTAACCATGTAAAATTTTCAACCTACTGCCCTGATACACCAATTGGAAATGCAACAAAACAGCTTCTCGATGAACACCACGCCCCTCCTCCAGTATTATCTTTTGACGACGAATTCACACTCTCAAGCACGGTAGTAGCCAATAAAGAAATTGTCGGGATAATGCTCGACACTTTCCAGATAGACCCCTTTAAGGACAGGGTAAAAATTCTCCCTATTGAAGAAGTTGACGAAGACTGGCACTCTATCTGCCTTGTTTACGATCCTCGAGTTCATCAAAGCAAAATTGCTCGTCAGTTCATTGACGTTACACGATCTTTTTCAAAGGAATATACCCCCCCCCGCAAAAATAAGAACTTTTCACCTTCAGTAGCAATCCTCGCCTTGAAATAATATTTCCATTATTGACAAGACCATCATTATTCTCTTTTTTCCCTATTAAGCTGCAGCAATAAACGCTCCGTTGCCTTGATACCCTCTCTTTATCAGCACTTTTTATTGATAAGGAGCGTGAATATTGTGACGAAAAAAGCATTCGATAATATTGTGGTTCTTGATATGACCCGTTATCTACCCGGAGGATATTCGACTCAAGTTTTTGCAGATTTGGGAGCAGAAGTAATAAAAGTTGAAGATACCAATAGGGGAGATTTTTGTAGACACGAGCCTCCACTAAAAAATGGTTCGAGTTACTATTTCACCGCCCTAGGACGCAATAAAAAAAGCCTTTCTATCAACCTTAAGAACAACGAAGGTCTTCAGGCGTTTTACTGGCTTGTCCATGAAGCTGATGTTGTCATAGAAAGCTTTCGACCAGGCGTGGCAAAAAAGCTAAAAATTGATTACGAAACTCTTCATGAAATCAATCCAAGACTAATCTACTGCTCGCTCTCTAGTTATGGCCAAGAGGATCCCCGCAGCTTGAAACCACTACACGATCTTAATATACAGGCACAAAGCGGCTACCTCTCTTTAAACGGAGGGAATAAAGCCCCACTGCATCTGTGCGATCTCGCTACAGCAATGGTCTCGTGCCAAAGTCTCCTTATTGCTCTTTACGACAGAGAAAAAACGAATAAGGGGCGCTATATCGACATTTCCATGTTTGACTCATTCGTTTGGTGGAATTCAATGATAGATAGCCGTTGGTTTTTTCAAGGATGCGAAATCTCTGAGTCAACAATTGCTTATCCCGATAACTGTCCTTTTTACAATATTTTCACGACAAAAGACAACGGAAGAATATCGGTTAGCCTCATCGAAGACAAATTCTGGAATTCTTTTTGCGATTCAATCGGAAAACCCGAACTCAAAGATCGAACAAAAACAGACACGTATGAAATACTTAAAGAAGTATTCGCCTCAAAAACCCTTTCTGAGTGGACAGAATGGCTTAAAGATAAAGACCTTTGCATTGCTCCCGTTATCAATAAAACAGAAGCAATAAACCAGATAACCACCCTTGAACCCAACATGATTTCTTATGTTAATTTCCCTTCAATAGGATCAACGCTTCAAACCAATCTTCCTCATGCCATTACAGGACTTCGCCCAAAAATAAACGAATTTAAAGCCCCGCCAAAACTCGGCGAACACTCAAAGGAGATTCTTAAAAAAGTAGGGTTTACTGATGAAAAAATACATTCCCTTATTAAAACAGGAATCATCCACATAGCAGAAGAATAGTTAATCTGTGCTTTCAAGTCTCTCATCCGAACCGCCAATCAACATTTCGAGCATCATGTCTTTTACCTAGCGCAAAACGATGTACGCAAAAAACCTAGACATACGTTCCATGTCTAGGTTTTTTAATTACTTAGCTAATAAGATTATTTTATTTTGCCCTTTTATAACGTCATTCCAGCTTTAAACCCTCCATCTACAGCTTCTAGCGTTCTGGTAACCGATCCTTTTGGACAAGTTGCATCTCCAATAAGTCGAGCCCGCGGGAAAACAGCTTTTATTTCATCAAATAATCCATGATCCTCTTCGACGCCAAGAGCAAGCAAAACAGTGTCGCATTCTATGAATAATTCTCTTTGAGTTTCGCCTTCCTCGACCAAGATTCCTTCCTTGGTAATTTCTTTCACCTTTGTTTCGGTAAGCATTTTTACGCCCCTATTTTTCAAGGCATTAATAGTTGGCTTCCTGTCAACAATTCCAATTCCATTACCAAGCTTCTTAGATTCTTCAACAACGGTAACACTCCGCCCTTCTGACATTGCACTCGCGCATTCAAGCCCCGCGAAGCCGCCTCCTACAATCACGAGCCGCTTCCCAATAATCGTGTGCATCTTCAAACCCATTCGCATAAAGGGAACTGTTCCACCCTGCACCTTGATCGCCTGCATAGCGCTTCGCCAAAGAATACCTTTTCCTTTCGGAACTACCCCAGAAACTAAATCTTTAACGTCCTGAGAGCTCACAACATTTTTCTTATCAACACCTGGAACATCGAGCGCTATTACTTTCCCTCCTGATGCAATAATTACCTCATCGGGTTTAAGTGATTGCAAGTACTCTGGCGTTGCTTTTACGTTGAGACGAACATTGATATTTGAATTCTCCTTTATAAAGTTGTTCCAATAATCAACATAAGACTCAAGATAAGGGTTAAGAACTTGTGCCATATTCAAAAGGCCGGCAATTCTGTCTGCTTTCTCAACTAAAGTTACCTTGTGTCCTCTTATATCGAGCACCCGCGCGGCTTCTAAGGCAGCAGGTCCCGACCCAACAATTGCAACATGTTTTTTTGTTTGGATGATGCTATTCTCGGGGAGTCCCATTTCATGATTGGTAACATTTGCATTCACCGAACACTGAATAGGCTTTCCTAAAAGGCTATGGTCAAGACATCTGCTGCACACGATGCAAGATCTTATAAGATGCGTCTTTCCAGTCCTTGTCTTATTAACGAACTCTGGATCTGCAATAAAAGAACGTCCCATCCCGACAAGGTCACCATAGTCTTCCTCCACTACCTTTTTGCACATCTTTTCAGACGTAATGCGAGTTCCAGGATAAACAGGAAGTTTTGTTGCTTCTTTTACCTGTTTTGCAAAGTGAATAAACTCACCTTCAGGTACCAAAAAATTCGCAACAGGTTTCGGTGCTTCATGGAATCCAACCTGTATATTCCATGCATTGATGCCATGTTTTTCCACAATAGGAACAATTTCAAGTAAATCTTCTATCCTGCTTCCCCCTGGCATGAAATCATCAGCGGAAGTACGAACAATAATGGGAACATCGGGACAGCTTTCATGAATAGCGTCAATGATTTCAGTTAAAAGACGCGCTCTATTTTCAGCAGATCCTCCATATTCGTCAACACGATGGTTTGAGTATTTCGAAAGGAATCTCATCACCATATAGCCAATTCCGGCGTGAATCTCAATAATGTCCACGCCACCCTCCTGCAACCGTTTTGCAGCCTGAGCATATTGCTCTATCAAAATCTTAAGTTCTTCTTTAGTAAATTCCGCCTCAGGCATACCCGCAAACGGGCCAGAAATAACTTCTTTTGAAGGAGCATAAACCTGCAGCTCTTTTGACGCATCAGCTCGCCACTCGTAGCATAATTGAAGCTGTCCAGCCACTTTAGACCCATGCCTATGACAAGCCTCCGTGAGCTTTTTCCAGCCTGGGATGAATGAATCATCCCAGGCTCCTGCAGCACCTGAAGTTGTATAGTATTTCGGTTCGGTATCGAAAAGATCGCTCACATAGACAGACCCTATTTCGATTAGCCCCGTACCGCCCTTTGCTCGCTGTTCATAAAAATCCACCATGGCATCGGTAATATAGTAGTTATCAGCAAACATAGTCGTCATAGGAAGCATAACGAACCGATTCTTGATTTCGACGTTCCCAATAGAAATAGGATGAAACATCTTCGGAATTAAATTCATTGTGTGCCACCTTCTTTGATAAGAGAACGACCCTATACAACGGAATCGGGACCATAGCTTGCCTCAAGAACGCAACCTTGAAGCTCGGGACCTTCATATGCTTTGACTGCATTTTCCCTAAGCAAAGTCTCAATCTCTCCATCGCTGTAGCCATATTCTTTCATTACAATCTTTGTGTCATAGCCGATTGGCCTCGACCTATAAAGAACTGGGTCACCAACCGATTCAAGCCTGATCGGACTTGTCGCTAGGGCTTTTTCACCAAAAGTCTCATAGGGAAGCTTCCTCAAAATATCGTTAGCATACGCTTCTTCGTCTTCTAAAATATCTTCGAAATAATAGAGTCTGTGATAAGCAATGGAGTTTTCATCGAAGATTTTCTGCCAATGCGCAAAATCATACTTTGCAAAAGCCTCTTCCATCTTTTTAATAGCATCAACATTTGTTCCAGTGCTATTCATTATTTCTAATGAGCTGTATTTTTCGTCCTCAAGAAGATCATCAAGCTCAAGCAATTGCATGATGAGTGGGAAATAGGTGTAAGAACTTCCCATACACAAAACAAACCACGTGCCATCTCCAGCCATGTAAGTATTGTTGGTAGGAGTCGTAGCTCTTTTTCTTGACTTCGGCCATTTATCCCCAAACTGAGTTGAAGCAAGACCTATTTGCTGAGCCCAGCAAGCGACGTGATATAAGTTAACGGTAACCTTATCACCCAAACCGGTTTTCTCCCTTCGATAAAGGGCACTGGTAATTCCAGCAGTAAGCGCAAGAGCGCACTGAAAATCACCAAAACCATTGGGCATATTAACGGGAGCGAAATTATCTGACTGTGGCAAAGAAGCAAACACTCCGCCGCGCCCATTATAGGCAGTATTGTCAAACCCTCTCGAATCCTTCTCGGGACCACGCCAGCCAAATCCCCTCATTTGGGCCCATACAAGCTGGGGATATTTTTTTGAAGCAGTTTCATAATCAAGGCCTAAACGCTTCAAACCGCCATCTCTAAAGCTTGTAACAAGTACATCCGCCTCTTTTAGAAGCTTGTCTAAAAATTCCGCTCCAGCTTCTGTTTTCAGGTTGATGCTAACAAACGTTTTATTGGTTGAAGTAAGATCAAATGCAGGATCGTCTATCTCTGTTTTTGACATTCCAAATCCACTGGCATTATTGCGGTAATCGTCACCTTCGAAAGGTTCGATTTTGTATACGGTCGCACCCATTTCCGCCAAAACACGTGGGCATGCCGGACCTGCAACATAACTAGTTAATTCAACAACTTTAAGTCCTTCTAGTCCTTTCATAACTATCCTCCTTTCAAGAGGTCAATAGTGTTTGATGGGCAGGCAAAATTATTTAACAGTTAAAAGCTTTTGATACTATCTTTTCGATTTATCCTGGAAGTCCTTAACCACTTCGTCATTGATCTTCTCAAGAGTCTGACCACGAGTTTCAATACCGCAAATCGCAATAATAAGAGCCATAACAAAAACGGTAATTCCAACAAAGGTATATACAGCACCAGACGGATTAGCTGCTGCAAAACAACCCGCGATAATAGAAGGACTCACAATAGCCGCAATACGACCCATAGCATTTGCGAAACCACCGCCACGTAGTCTTAACTGAGTCGGGAAAACTTCCCCAAGATAGGCAGAGCATGTAACCAAGGCGTAGTAGTACGTAAGAGCGCAAAGAATAAAGCCAGTTACCATAATGACCATTTCGTTGGTCTGCTGAGCCCACACATAGCCGGCCAAGGCAATCGCAACAAGAAGTACTACCATGCCCCATTTTCGTGGATGCTTGTCAACAAGAAGCGATTCAAGCAATACACCAACAGGGCAGCCAATTAACATAATTACGGTCATATAGAGCGATTTACCAACACTAATACCTTGCATAACAAACAAAGTGGGAGTCCAATTGACGATAGTCTGAACAACCAAGTTCATCGCCATCAAACCGACGCTCACTGTAATGGTTCGACGGATCATCTTCTTGCTAAACAAAGCTCTCCAAGGAAGCTCTGTTACGCCACCAACTTGCTTTTCGGCTTCAATGATTTCTTTAATTTGTTCGTCGGTAAACTCAGGAACCTCTTTCCCTGCCTTACGATACGCTTCCTCAACCGCAGTAAGCTTTGCGTCTGCCTCATCATAGCGACCCTTTGATGCAAGCCAACGAGGCGACTCATCAAGGAATTTGAAAATAAGGAACCAAATACCAAGAGCGCATACAGCAATTAAGATAAAGATAGGTCTCCATCCAACAATCGGAATGATTATCAAGGTGAGAAGGGCTCCAATTGGAGGAGAAACATTACCGATTAAGCCAATATATCCAGAGTACTTCCCTCTGATCTCGGGTTTTAGGTATTCAGGAAATGCTGCATACGAACCCGGCATTGTTGCGCCCAATCCGATGCCCATAATAAATCGAGAACCAATCAAGAACTCCATAGTAGGAGCAAAAGCCGCAACGAATGTTGCAAGCGTGAAAATCATTACGTTAATCAAAAGAGCTTTTCTTCGACCAAAACGGTCACCAAGAAAGCCCGACAAAAACGAACCGATCAGATAACCAAACATTGTCATGGACGTAAACCACGCGTTCAGCTCAATAGTTGACCAGCCTTCACTAATAAGCTGGGCGAGAATACCACCGCCAACGTAGTTGTCTAACGAGTCGATAAAAATTGCTCCGCCAAAAAGCCACATGAGCTTCTTTTGCCACTTGCCAATAGGCATTTTATCGATACGTGAGGCAATTCCGTGCGTTGTTTTGTTGAGTGCTTCCCTGTCGAGAGCGGCAAGGTTATCCGCCCTCGCCTCTAGTTTTGCTTCTGTATTTGTTGTCATTTTTACACCTTCTTTCTTTTTCATTACAAGTACCAATAAAAAGAAGTACCTCCCTTCTCTGGGCTGCGTCCCAGTTTTAGAGAGCACAGTTCACTTTCTTATGGCACTTTTAATGTTGAAAGAGGATGATTGGTGCGTCCAATAGATGCAAAGCTAGTAATGTGGGCGGTTTTTTATCATAAAAAGGATCAACAAAAGCGTGGGTTTAATTGATAAAGAAGACCGAAAATCGCCCAGGCTACATTTTTATACAAAAAAACGCGTCCCGAAATGCCTAACCAATATTCCCAATATGCTGAATCGGTGCATCTATTAGCGGCATCTCCATATGCGTCTTTCCCTGGTTAATCTTCATCTGCAAATAAAATTATTCGTTTTTAATTAACCGCTTTAGCGATAATTTAAAAGCAAGCAGCGTTGTTTGAGCGATCTAACTAGACTGACAGCTTTCATCAGCACAATCATGTCGTCAAAAAAACAACGAATACAGACACGAAAAACGACTAATCTAACAACCACTGTGACGTATCAGTGAGTCGAAATCACTTCTCCTTAGAAGCGTTATTTGGCATTAAATCAGTCCCCAAATAATCATTCCAGAATTCCCAAGAAGTCAATTCTGGAAGCGCTTCCCTATATGAATTTCGAACCGCTTCTCCCTGCTCCTTGTATTGCTTTTTCAGATTAGAAAAACGATTACGAATGGCCCTCCAACGCTCTTTGTCCATATGGCGAACCGCACCTATAGGCAGAGGGGCACCACGCCCAGAGACACCGCCGCCTCATCCGCAACCGGTCTCCCAGCTTGCCGAAACGCTCAACGACAAACTGGAGGGCTGAATCGAGCCCGAAGGCATCCATCTTGAAATAGTCTTTTTCCGTCTTGCCTTCGGCACTTACCCAACACACAGCACGATACGGTCGATTTTTTGTTTTGCTGCTAAGGGTATTATTCTTCCTCTTTGCCGCAGAAATCATCCTCCCTCAACATAGGTATTCCACCGAAGCGTCCTTCTAAATAGCTCTTAATCAGGTCTTTATCAAATCTAATTCCATCATATTCGGCAAGCCCGACGAGCTCTGAATGTCCACCTATTCCGCGCTGAGCAATATACATTTCATCATGCCTCATAAGAGATTGATCCATAAGCAATAAATCATGGGTAGTAAAAAGAAGCTGCTTCCGTGTTGATTCGCTGCACCTACTTAAGAAATCTTCTATCAGTTGCTTTGTTAGCATGGTATGTAAGCAGCGATCCAACTCGTCAACTATATAAACTTTTGAGCCAACCGAGCCATCTTCAGCTTGCAAATCAAAAAGCATTGGCAACAAACCCATGAGGCGCTGCGTACCAGATGATTCCATTCCTAGACCAAAACTATGTTTTTTGCCATCAGAACCCATATGAAGAGTACGCATGCGCTCAATCACGGGTCTGTCTTCACCAGCGTGAGCAGTTAGTATTTCAAAACCGTAATCACCAGCCGTTTTTTCCATAACGACAGTGATAAGTTCGTCCTCTTTAAGCCCAGCAATACTCTTGCGAAGTCCCACATCTTGAGTATGAAAATATCCCGTAAAGATTTTCTCGGCACTAATAAGACTTCCACTTTTTCCTACGAAAATACGGCCGAAAAACTAGCGATTGATTTTGAGTCTGAAGTTTTTCTACGAATGAAAGCGCTCAACCTTAAGAAAAAAGACTTGGCGAGCCTCATGGGAATAACTCCTCCTGCAGTGACAAAAATGCTCTCTAATAGCTCAAATCTCAAAATGCACACTATTGCAAAAATCGCTACCGCCCTTGGATGCACCATCGAACCTATAAAACTAAAGCCAGTCGGAAAACCAAACTACATTTCCATAAACGAAGAAGATGGTGTTAGCGTCAATGCTTCAATGACGATCCCAAGGGTTTACTATGCAATGATTTCACTTGACACAAATGAAGCAGTATTAGATGAGCCAACATTTACTCAAACAATTAACAATAAGCCAAGCACTAAATTATCAGCAAAACAAAGGATAGCAGCATGACCACCACAAATTGGCTCTCTCCAGTTCAAATTCTAGATTCCCATATTCTTGGGGTTAATTTCTCTATCGAAAGTGATTTTCTGCCTGACAAACCACACTACCTCTTAGCTTCACTAGACATGAAATCTAACATTAAAAATTTAGAATCAGTCGAAGATATGTTCATATGCAAATGCATTCTTGAGTGCATAGGAAACTGGACATGCGACAAAAAAGAAAGTACGGAATCCATCTTTTCAGCATCATGCAAGCTAAGCATTGTTGTTGCTATTCCAAAAACAGCATTTGAAACAATCGAGAAAGAAGAGAAGGACTCCTTCATCACAGGTAATGCCGTTTCTATTGCTTATGGTAAAATACGCGCAGTAATTGAAAATATAACTGCTGAAAGTATCGTCGGAAAACAAACAATACTGACGATAGACCCTTACACATTTTCAATTTCCGCAAAAAATGCTGCTAAGAATTAGAAAGCCCTTTATAAAGGGCTTTCTAATTCTTAGTGAGACAAAAGGATAAGAACAAACGATTAAACCAAGCCAGTCCGACCGAAAGCGCACATCCTATTGCCTTAACTTAATATTTATTTAGTAGAGCAAATTAACCAATATGATTAAAGCATCGCTCCCATATCGATAACAACTTCGCGCCCATTAAACTTTGTTGCCTCATCAGATTCAGCAAGCCAAAGAACCATCTTGGTAATATCGATAGGATTCAAGAATTTAATTCCACCTGGATTCTTTTCGTCGTCAAACATCTCTTGCCAGTTTGCGAAGTTTTTGCCCATCGTGCTGTTGACAAAATCAACGTATTGCTGCGTTTCACACATTGGCGTTCGCACCTTTGTCGGACAAACAACGTTGCAATAAATAGGTAGTCCTTCACTTTGAAGCTCCAAGGCAAGCGTTTTAGTAAGACCAATAATGCCGAACTTTGTCATGCAGTACGTTGCAAGCTGTGCGGTTCCTTTGAGTCCAGAAACAGAAGAAATGTTAATAATGCGTCCATATCCCTGTTTTCGCATATAAAGGGCGGCATACTTATCGGTTCTCCAAGTTCCCTCAAGGTTTACCGCAAGAGCTTTTTCAACTTCAGAATCCGTTAAATCCCATGTGTAGTTAAAATTGATAATTCCTGCATTGGCTACCACGACATCAAGTCTGCCGTACGTATTCCATGCCTTCTCAAAAGCTGCTTCCATTTCTTCTGTTGAACAGATATTCGTTTTCAAAGGAAGAACTTCTGCGCCCTCATCCTTCACTAGCTGAATGGTTTTCGCAAAACGCTCGTCGCTCGGATCAAGCATATCCAAGAGAACGCAAGCATAGCCTTTTTTCGCAAACTCAACTGCATGAGTTTGTCCCTGACCCATCGCGCCACCAGTTATCAAAACAACTTTCTTATCTGATGTATCCATTAACAACTTCCTCCCTTTTGTTTTTATTTTCTACTAGTACCAAATCCTGTTTAAAAAACGTTTTTGCTTGCGAACACTAGCAATGTTGCATTCCTCGATTATTCGCGCTACTCCGCAGTATCTGGTTTTTCAAACCTAGCCCCAAACAACAAGAGCAAAAATCTCCCACATGAAGATAAAGGGATTTAAAGCAAGCAACTCAAATTCATGACTTTTAACCTAACGTTGTTGTCGCGAGCATGTTTTTTTGCATTCAGAAATAAAACTCCGTTACATAATTCGGCTAATCAAGCTCGACAATCCTGTGCTCTTCTGCAGACTTAAGAATAGCCTGAACAACTTTTAGGGTTGCCAAGCCCTCTTCACCGCTGCAACGGGGAACAGTTTCGCGACCTGCACAAAGATCGGCAAAATGTGCTAAAGTCGCGGTGGCAGGATCAGGTCTTCCAACCTCGAAATGCTTTTTTTGCATAGGCTCCGTCCACCCATAGCGTTCTGGAAGGTAGTAGTAATAATCCATATTTGGCAGACCAAAAGAACCTTTAGTCCCAAATACTCGCATACTATTTTCGCCTGGACAGCAGTCAATAAAATGCATTTCTTGAGCAGCTAAGTCATAACCCCAAGGAGCAGGCGTTCCATCTGACAGAAAATAAGTACACGTAGGACCTTCTTTAAGTTCAAAAAGAACCGAGGTAGAATCCTCAACCTCTCCGCCTCGAATACTATTGCGCGAAACCGCATAAACGCTCTTGACCTGCATCCCAGTTATATAATGTAAGTCATCAACATCATGAATCGCATTAATCAATAGAGGGCCAGTGGTTGTATGCCAGCCAGTGAAGTAACTATCGGGCTTGGCGTATGTTGCAGAAATCTGCAAACCAACAATATCTCCCAAATTCCCCTCTTCAATAAACTTCTTTAAAAACAGCGTCGTTGCTGATGATCTACGCTGATGACCAATCAGTAAATTAGCTTCTGCTTTCTTACATGCATCAATGATTTTGAGCGCGTCTTCCTCTGTATCCGCAATCGGTTTTTCTAGCAGAATGTTTTTTATTCCCTGATTAAGAGCAATTTCCGTTGCAGGCAAATGCAAACCATTCGGCAATGCGATAACAACAGCATCAAGACCAACATTCTCCAAAAGTTCAACGTAATCCGAATACAGCGGAACATTCAACTCAGATGCTATAGTTTCAGCCTGCTCCCCAAAGCCGGCCACTGCAACCAGATCGAATTCATCGCTTACTGCTGCATCACGCGCAGCTTTTGCTCCCTGATTTAAGCCAAGAACGGCAAGCCTGAATTTTTCCATAATTTCCCCTCAATCTCAAATATAGAAAAGTAAACAGTTTTATTCAAACAAAACAGATAGCCACATTATTAGGACTTTGAACGAGTGACGGCCTCAACTATAAAGCCAAGCTTTTCGAGCGAATCATAGTAGGTGAAACGACAAGTGGGATCAATTAACGAATGGCCTTCCATCCAAATCCCAATACCCTTGTCAGCCATAAGCTGATTCGCGCGATCATGATCATCAACGTCAAAACGAATGTGATGAAGACTATATTGTCCCATGTCTAAGTAGTCGCTCCACACCGTTGACTGTTCCCCAATTGGTTGCAGAAACTCTAACTGGATATTAAAGAAATTGTAGAAAGACGACAAAACTGGAGCATCAATTAGCTTATCGGAATCCTTATAAATGCAGTCCTTATAAAGAAACTCTCCGCCAGCATCTGGCTCTAAACCAAAAACGTCAAGCATGGCTTTTTTTGTTTTCTCCATGTCCTTAACTATGATTCCGATTTGAACAATTTCACTAAACTCGTCTGTTATGGTTACATCTTGCACTTTCATAAATCCCCCTTTTTACTCTGTCAAGCTTACGTATTGCCCAACAAAGCAATTGTTAAACAAAGAGAGGAACAGAATCAAATTAAAAACTTTTAACAAGACAGCCTAGGATTTAGTTTTTCAATAACCCCTGAAAAGTTTATTGAAAAAAATCAACTGGAATATCAAAACGATCACTCTCTGATATAGACACATTATTGAAGTCATAGCGCTTCATAAAATCTATAAAATCGCTAACCAGAGAAGGAGCTCGATCTTTTTTCATATAACTAATATAGAACTGATGAAAGTTTTTCGGAGCTTCTTTTATTCCAATTGTTGAAACATCTGGAAAAGAATCTACCAACCATGAATGACATGCAACAGCAACAAGCTTTGGATCTGCCGTAACCAAAGAGCACAAAGTTATTTCATCATTATGCTCATGCATCACACAAAGATGTGGATGATTTGCAAATAAGGAAGTAATCTCATCCTTGAAAGGCCCAGTTTTATCGCGGTACGTGATAATAGGTATACCTTCAAGCTCATCTAATGACACTTCTGTGCGATTTGCTAATGGATGAGAAGAATTGACGACAAGAGTTGCACTTTGAGTAAAAGATGGAACGGACTCAATCTCTGGATCATTTTTCTGCAAGAGTCCTGCAAAAATTACGTCCAAAGAGCCATTTTTAAGATCCCGCATTAAAGACTCAGTCGTTCCTTGCTCCCAACTAACTTGAGCATTGAAGTTTGTTCTGACCCTGCTCGCACGTATAGCCTTTGACCAAGCTTGACTCTGGATTGAATACACCGATCCGATGCGCAATTTTCCTTGCGCACGAGCTCCTCTCTCGTGAATAAGCATCACAACATTATCGACCGCGTTCGTTGCAATAACCGCCGCCTCAAAAAGTTCTTTTCCGTCGACGGTAAGTTCTAAATTGCCCCTTTTCTTTTTTACCAAGACAGCGCTGAGTTCTTTTTCAATATTTGAGATTGCAAGCGATAGCGTCGGTTGAGCAATATACAGCTCCTTGGCCGCCATAGAATAACTTCCAAGCTCGACTAGCTTCCTAAAATAATATAAATGCGATAAATTCACGAAATAACTCCCTCCACAAATTACTTCATAAGAAAATAGCCAAAACATCCATTTATTGAACTAGTGAACATTATAGCGGCTTGCATTAAACCAGAGAACAGAACAGATATAAGATGCGCTTGGGCTAAAGAAATGTTCATGCGGTAATCACGACTTACCTCTCACAACTGTTTTTGCAATCTTTGCCTTCTTTAAACTCCCGCGAGTAGATTTAACATCTTGATAGAGCTTCCAATTCAATACGCTCATACAAAGAGTCAGGAAGGAAAAAACATCCGGAACACCGATAATATAGGTGAAAACGGCAAAATATACGAACGAGACAAAACTTGAAATATAGATTGTCATCTTAACTCCCCTCTCGGGAGCTCTATCGTACATCCAGGCCATACCTTTCATATTGCTGAACAATGAAGTTACTACCACAAACATCAAGTACAATGCCTCAACACGCAAAACAGTAGCGAGACTGTATCCTCTAAACTGCGTACCACCCGTCCACACTAGTTCCCACTCGCTTATCTGTTGACCCTGAAACAAAGACAACATTACCATTGATACGCCTACCAAAAGAGCAACTATCATGTAGAAGAAATAACAGTCATATAGACGATGAAGCCGCATACGTCCTTTTGTCATGGGATACCCATCGTCCCCTATACGCGTGCCATTTTCATCATAATTAATAGTGCGTTGACGCACTTTATGTCGTTCACGTTGCGCCTTTAATGCTTCTCGTTCAGCTCTGTTTTGCTCTCGCCTTTGTTCACGCATTTTCTTAGACGCATTTTTATCTTTACTTGAAGCTCCTTTGATAAACACTTTAATCAATCCCCTTAAATCTAAGAAGTCAAATCTCTTCTAATTAATCAACCCCAAATTAATTATCAGCAATTTAAAAGGACTCGCTTATTAGGTTTATTTAACATTTCAAATAATGAATCGATACTTTTATATTTCAAAACGACACATCTAGTAAATACAAATTGAATATATTCAAATGCTTTATGGGTAGTTATTCACCGGTGATAATGCTCGAAAAAATTTGGACATTGATTAAGGGGGAAACATGTTCCTAAAAAGGAGGGGATTATGAGCACCGAAGAAATCCAAGGATCATTCCACGGCGTTGCCGCACGTTTAGATCGTCTTCCGTCAGGAAAATTTCAACGTAAGGCAATGTGGCTTATTGGCGGCGTTTGTTTTTGCGATTGTCTAGACATGAATGTCGGTGGCCCTATTATCGCGCAACTTCTTGCAAGCGGATGGTCCGACAACGGCCTGAATGCGCTATTTGTTTCCATGACAGCTTTTGGCTATCTAGTTGGTGGTCTTCTTGCCGGAATGATTTCAGACTATTTTGGCCGAGTTAAAGCATGCGTGGTTAACATTTTCGTTTTCTCTGTTGGATGTATTGGCGCCATGCTGGCACCCGACATGATCTTTCTTATTGTGATGAGATTTATCATGGGTATTGGACTAGGAGCTGCATATCCTGCAGGTTATTCAGCTCTTACGGAATACACACCTCCAGACAAACGAGGAAAATATCAAGCTTATGTGGGACTTATTGCTAACTGCGGAACGCCATTTGCTTCATTTGTTTCCTTGATTTTATTACCACTTTTTGGTTGGCGCGCTATCTTTTTATTCTGCGGTATCGCAGGCTTTATCGTTTGCTTCCTAGTTGCAAAATTCATGGAGGAATCGCCTCGTTGGCTAGCCATGAAGGGCAAACACAAAGAAGCTAACGCCCTTGTTAGTAAGTGGGAAGAAGAAGCCCGCACCCATGGACATACAATCGAAGAGGTTTCCGACAAATACATCACTGAAGAAGCTGGTAAGCGCGAAGTAAAGCAACTTCCAACAAAAGTTTTATTTACTAACAAGGCACTTTTAAAGCGTTTAGTCGTAGCTGCGGCACTTTGCTGGACTAATTTCGTAGTCGTCTATACTATCGTTTCTTGGACTCCTACCATTTTTGTAACACGAGGATTTGATGTCACTTATTCTGTTGCTATGTCGGTAGTTATGAACTTAGGTATTCCACTTGGCGTCTTTGTTCTTTCACAGCTCGTTGATAGGTTCGGACGCAAACCCCAACTTATCATTTTAATGCCGTTATCGGGTATACTGGGTCTTGCGTGGTCTTTTGTTCCCGCTGATCAAACCGCTCTCATCATGGCTTTAGGCTTTATCATGGTAGCAATGGTTTATTACTGGTCGCTTATTTGCAGCTCTGTCTATCTCTCAGAGCCATTCCCTACAGAAGTAAAAATTCGTGCAGCCGGATTTGCAAATGCGTTCGGGCGCATTGGGGCAATCCTTAACCCAATTTGGGTAGCTTATTTCCTAACTACCGACCTCGGCGCAATTGGCATCTTTGGGGTTTCTCTTCTTACTGCATGCATTGCCGCAATTCTTGTAGCAATTTGGGGGGTTGAAACCAAAGGCAAAACTCTTGAAGAAATCAACGACGTAGTTTTCAAAGAGACTAATAATTAAAATATCTGGATTCACTCTTAAAGAAAACAAATCGCTCATCTTGTGAGCGATTTGTTTTTAGAGAGCAGACGGATATCAATCACTTTCAACACATGTCATGAACACGAAATGACAATCAAAGCAATAAATGAATTCGAGTTCTTTTTTCATCTTTTTTCTTCAAAATAATTCGTTTTGAAATATAAAGAGGCCAATATGGAAGTAGACTTCATCTTCCTTCCAATCTTATTGTTTAAATAAGGGATTAGGCATCTTTAATGAACTGAAAAAAGAATTCAACTTTACTAAAGGTGCAAGGAGGGAAAATAATGACACATCTCAACAGTATTACAGGGCACACGAAGACGGTTGCTCTTATAGGGACGCCAGTGGAGCATTCTATGTCTCCGGCGATGCACACTGCATCGTTTGAGTATCTTGGGTTAGATTACATTTATCTTGCTTACAACGTTCGACCCGAAGAACTTGAAGATGCGGTTCGTGGACTTAAAGCACTTGGCTTTGCTGGATACAATGTTACGATGCCCCATAAAACTTTTGTGGGGCAATACCTTGATGAGCTTTCGCCTGCTGCTGAATTAATGGGCGCAGTTAATACCGTTGTTATTAAAGACGGTAAGACAATTGGGCATAATACTGATGGTGCAGGATTCATGAGAAACGTACAAGAAAACGACTTGGACATTATCGGCAAGAAGATTACCGTTGTGGGTGCTGGTGGTGCCGGTTCTGCAATTTATACACAGGCAGCACTTGACGGTGTTTCGGAGATCGATATTTACAATACAAAAGACACCTTCTTTGATAGAGCAGCTAAACACATCAAAGAAATTTCCGATAAAACGGGATGCAAGATGCGATTAATCGATCTAGCCGACAAAGATTCTCTAAGATTATCCGTTGCCGAGTCTGTCCTTTTTGTCAATGCAACGCGTGTAGGCATGGGCGACCTAGAAAACGAAAGCGTCCTTTCCGCAGAAGATATGGCAGAAGGTCTGGCTGTCGCAGACACAGTCTATGATCCCCCCATAACAAAACTTTTAAGAGACGCCGATAAAAAAGGGTTAAAAACGCTTCCAGGACTAGGCATGTTATTATGGCAGGCTTCTATTGGCGAACAAATATGGACAGGCAAAGAAATGCCAACCGATTTCATTGAAGAAAAGTTCTTTTAATAATTCTTCGAGCAAAACGAGATATAGAGGACGACAAGCTATCGTCCTCTATATCACTTGAAGACGAATTATATAATCCGATTAGGTGGTATGCTGATATGAAACCCTCATCATGCGCCCAGCTATGAACTCAAAGTTAGTTATAGTACTTTCTTTCGATGGGCTCAAGATGATGATACGTGTTTGAGATCTGGGTAATAAAATCAATGAATGCCCTAAGATTTTCTGAGTAAACCGTGCTTTTTCGATATGACATCCCCACACAATGGTAAGGCATGTCGAGTTCTCTAATCGGTATCATTTTAATTGAGTCCCAAAGAACATCTCGTGCAGTATCAAGCGTAATGCCAACACAGTCCTTGTTTACGGCCATAACAGATAGCGCACTTATTTCATCTTCAAATGCTTCCTTGGGGTTTAATCCAACTTCCTTAAAGAAATCTTCAAAAGCATAATACATATAGGTGGGTTGCCTATAAGAAAGCTGGGGATAGTCTTTAATATCATTTAACGAAATAGTATCATGCTTAGCCAGAGGATGTGATGACTCGACTACCGCAATAGCGCTTTGGTAAAAAAGTGGAATCCAGCCTATATCTGGCTCACTAACAGGGTAACCGCAAAATGCAAAATCAAAAGTTCCATTCTTCAAACGGATAATAGACTCTTTTGTTGTCTCTTGTTGGGAAAGTTCAAAGGTGAGTTTGTATTCAGAATCTGAATTATAAATATTAAGAAAGGAAGATAAAGGACCCCTCAAAATAGAGGCAACGGCTCCTATACGTGCAGTTTTCTTTTGATTGTTCCCGTGATCTCGAATGGCCTCAAAACCTCGGTCAAGTTCCTTTAATGCAGCAGAAACAGAAACGAGAAGATCCTTCCCTTGCGGGGTAAGAACAATGTTTCTCCCCATGCTTTCAAAAAGTTGGACTCCAAGTTCTTTTTCAAGCCTATTCATAGAATTTGAAAGGGCGGGTTGGGTGATATAGAGCGCTTTTGCAGCTTTACTGTAATGCTCCAATTGAGCAACAGCAACAAAATACCTTAATTGAGCAACATTCATACCGACAAATCCACCTCTCTTTTTTCCTTTTGAACTTGAAAAGAAAACGACCAAAACAAAAGCATGGCCACGATTGAAACAAGAGATAATAGCTCAATAATCCCCAAAGAAAGTAAGAACAGAAACCACACGAAGGAAACTGAGGCTAGAACTACGCTAAGAATGATTATCAAAATACGTCGACCATTTTCATAGAGCCATATAAAACCTGAAAGATGAAGAACTACATAAATAATTCCTGAGATGAAGCAAAAAGCCGCTTCAATTCTAAGAAGATCGGCAACAAAGAAGCCTTTAAACATATTGCCACCAGTCGCTACTAACTCAAAAGGCGATAGCGCTTGCCCTTGCAAATAAGCCAGGGATGAGAAGAGCAAGGTTAGAAGAAGAGAGACAACACCCCATGCCGCAAAAAAATTTAAGCAATGGTGAGATCTAATTCTCTTCTTTGTCATATATCTTCCATCATCACCAATACGTTTGACAATAAGAGAATTAATATCTTCTGTATCACATTTATTCTCTCTTTGTTTGCTGTGAATTTCGGTTTTCAACGCTGCCATAGTTTTATTCATCTTGCTTCCTTAAAAACGACATAGCCTATATATGCGCTAAAACTTTATGTCCACCAATATTTGATGACCATTTCTGTGAAGATGCTTCAATTCTTGTTTTAACTTAGTTTTTAGGTTGACGGCAGCACCTTTATCTAGGCTGCTAGATGTGTATATTCTTGTTGTTGCATTAGTTAACCATGCATGAAGAGGAGATTTTGCGTTAAGTGAGTAGAAAGTGAACTTGTCGCGATTAATTCCAGCTTTTCCTCCAGAACAATTAAGGAGAACAAGTGAGTTAGGATAATTGTTTTGAAGAGTAATAAGGAGGTTTTTAAGATCTCTTGGATTCCATGCTCTTGGAGAATCATTCAGTAAAACGATAAGACCTTTGTTTTTATTATAAGGAATTTTAGTAAGCCAACCGAAATCATCTTGCTGATGACAAAGAATTTGCTCAATAAACCGATGGCTATCCAATCCCAATCTACTTCGAAGACTCAGGATGAGCTCATTGTCAACATTGAACCATTTTAGTTTTTTGTTGTAAACTTGAAAGAATAATGTGTTGAAATTGCAATTTACATCAACGACCGTCGCTCGAGGATTTCTCTTTAAATACTTTCGCATTTCGTGAATATAATGGACGTCGGCTAATGACGTCAAAAGCACTGAGGTTTAATAGCTTGGATATTAGGATATAAATTAAGCTCCTTAGATATGGCAAGTGCCACTTTATCCTTAAATACGTCCGGAGCGATCTGGGAACAATATGCCTTTTGAGAAATCGGACTCAGAAGTTGCAGTTCCTCTTCACTGAATTCTTGAAGAGGTTTTCGTGTTTCCCATTCTTCTCCCCATAGAGACTCTTCTAACAGAATCTGCTGGCACTCCCGCCTTTTAGCGTCCTCAATTACCCGTTCAAAATACTCATTCTCTCTTTTTCTTTTTTCTCGAAATGATTTGAAAAGCATATGCGCAAATCTCCTAGACAGCAGCGGTAGCAAAACGAGGGGGAATTTGGCAATTTACTACGTATTTTATAATGTATTTTTTACTGTACTCTCATTCATGAATTTTATCGAAATCGTGATAATGATCAGCTGAAATGATTACACAAAAAAAGGCCGTCTAGCATCAATCTGACTTTTTTTGACAGTTGATGCTAGACGTAAAAAGCAATCTGTTTACTTGAATAGGCCAGCTGTCAAAATTAACTAGCTTTTTCGTACTTAGCAGCATCCTCAAGAACATCTGCATTAACTTCTTCGAGAGATTTTCCAGTGGTCTCGATTGCTAGTACTCCAACAATTATCGCCCCAGCAATGCAGATTAAGGCATTTACGATATAGACCCCCGATGCCCCAAAGCTCGAAGAAAGAAGTGCGGCAATCCAATAAGGCGAAATAATAGCGCCAATACGACCTATAGCATTGCCCATACCAGCACCCCTAACGCGAATTTGTGTTGGAAATGGCTCCGGCAAATAAACAGAAGAACAAATAAGACTCCAGTAATACGTCCATGCTGCCATAAAGAATCCAACAAGAACAATGAGAATTACTTGATCAATTGGTATAAGCGTCCAAAGATAGCCAAGAATGCCAGAGCCTAAAAAGCCGATAATCAACTGCGGCTTTCGTCCAAATTTGTCAACAAAAACACTAAGTAGAGCTACGCCAACAGGAATACCAACAAGAATCAAAGTAGTAAGCGCAGTCGAATACTGGACGCTCAACCCTTTTTGAACGAAGATCGTTGGCGTCCATGCAATGATCGTGTAAACAACCACGAAATTTACAAATTGAATAGTCCCTGCAACAATAGTTCTTGGAAGCATCTTTTTGGTAAAAAGGAATCGATAAGGTAATTCCTTTGGCTGATTCTTTGCCTCTTCAACCATCTTAGCAATTTCTTCGTCAGGAATATCTTCTACAACGTGACCAAGTTCACGCATTTGATTTTCCATAAAGGTTACACGTGCATCTGCTTCGTCATTACGCCCTTTGTTTGCTAACCAACGAGGCGATTCAGGCAGCCATTTTATAATACAAAGGATGATAATCACGCCCATACCTGCAGAAATAAGGAATATAGCCCGCCATCCAACTACCGGCAACAGGAATGTACAAAGCAAAGTTGCTACTGGTGTACCTGTGTTCGCGATTAATCCCACCCATGCTTGATAGCGTCCACGCTTTTCTACAGGCGAAAACTCACTCATAGCTCCGAAGCCACATGGATACGTTGCCCCGAGCCCAACTCCCATAAGGAATCTACATACTGTAAGAAATAGCATATCAGGCGAAAAAGCAGCGACAATAGCAGAAACAGTAAAGATCGTCGGGAACACTATTAAAGCTTTTTTGCGCCCAATACCATCAGATACAACACCCGCTACCAATCCGCCAACCAGGTATCCAAACGCCGTCATAGAAACAAAAGTTGCGTTTTGGAACGAATCAGACCAACCCGACACAAGGAATTGTGCAATGATCGGTCCCGCGATATTCATGTCAATTGAATCGCAAAAGCAGATACCGCCTGCAAGCCACAAAATAATTCGCAATGCTTTGCCAGCTGGAATTCTGTCAAGACGGGCGGCAATGCCGTGATAAGACTTTTGCAATGACCCCGCAACGGAATCTTGAACTGCGTCAAGTCGTGCTTCAATTTCGTTTGATGAACTCATTTTTCCCTCCTCTTTTTCTTGAAAATCGATAGACTCTTTCTCTTTTACGCGATCCTCCTCCCCCAAGAAACGTCTATCTTCGTTTCTATAAAAACGATATTGGGAGCGAAAATGAAAAACTAATAGCAATGATCCTGTTCTTCATTACAAAACGAAATATTTCTTAATAGATAGAAGAAAACGCGTTTTGAATTAGAAGAATAACCAGACTGTTTGCAATATGAGGAGAGGAGGAATTATAAAAAAGGAGGAATTAGTGATGAATAAGAACAATGCTTTTTCTAATTTAGTGGTATTAGATTTAACCCGCTATTTGCCAGGCGGATATGCTACACAGCCATTTGCTGATTGGGGGGCAAACGTAATAAAAGTGGAAGATACAGAGCAGGGAGACTATTGCAGGCACGATGCCCCTACGCGCTTTGGCGTTTCATATTATAGTACTGCGTTATGCCGAAACAAAAAATCCGTATCTTTTAATTTAAAGAACAAGGAGGTTCTGGGGCATTTCCTAGAACTAGCATCAAAAGCAGATGTCATTATTGAAAGTTTCCGTCCGGGCGTAACTAAACGTTTAGGAATCGATTACGAGACCGTTAGAGTCTTGAACCCTGGAATTGTTTATGCTTCTATTTCTGCCTTTGGTCAAAATGATGAACGATCTCTCAAAGCATATCACGACTTAAATATGCAAGCACTTACGGGGTATATTAGCCTAGCAGATGACAACGCTTTCCCTCTATCTCTTGTCGATCTAGCCGCAGGGATGGTTACTAGTCAATCCATAATGGCTGCATTGCTTAATCGTAGAGCAACGGGTGAAGGGTCATATATTGACATCTCTATGACTGATTGTTTTATTTGGTGGCAATCGATGATTGATTCACGTTGGTGCTTCAACGGTGGGATTCACACACGAGACGACCATGAAAGGCCTTCTGTGGGATACAACCTATACAAAACAAAAGACGGCAAAACAATGGCTTTTTCTCTTTTGGAACAAAAGTTTTGGGTACCTTTTGTTCATGATGCAGGAATTCCCGAATTAGAAGATTGCTGCCTAAAACGCAGGTGGCAAGATCCCTGGGCGTTTGAAGTGATGGAGAAGCTTGTGAGCAGTAAGACACTGGCAGAATGGGAAGAATGGCTTGCGGACAAAGAATACAGTATCTCATCCGTTCCAACAAAAACAGAGGCAATCGAACGAATGATCAAAGAGGAATCCCACATGCTTGCTTTTGTTGATTTTCCTGATGTTGGTCGCGTATTACAGACTAATATTCCACACGGCATTTCAAGTTTACCAACCAATATTAAAAACTTTAAGGAAGCTTCACGACTAGGACAAGATACCGAAGAAGTATTATATGAGCTTGGAGTTTCTAAGGAGAAGATACAGCACCTTGCCAATTGTGGTGCAATAAAATTAGATACACCTGTCGACAAAAACGCTACAGATAATAACCCAATTGCACCGAATTTTAATTCATAAAATCATAGCAATTAGCCATTGAATAGGCGCATGTGGTGTTATCGATATGCTCAATAAGCGTATTGCTTGCTGCAAGGTACTTGCCTGCTATAATTCCTACTGTATACAACAATGCACGCTAGAGGAGTTGTATGTGTTTTTACAACCTCTCATGTAGCAAATCAAAGACATACAAACAATGGAACCCATAGAAAGAAACCCTTATGTCAGAAAAAGTTGCTGTTTTAATTCCTTGTTACAACGAGGCAGTTACTATCGCTAAGGTTGTGGACGATTTTAAGCGCGTTTTGCCCGATGCTGATATTTATGTGTACGACAACAATTCCAGTGATAATACGGCAGAAATTGCGCGTGAGCATGGCGCTATTGTTCGGTTTGAAGGGCGTCAAGGTAAAGGTAACGTTGTTCGTCAGATGTTTCGAGATGTTGATGCAGACTACTACATTATGGTTGACGGGGATGACACCTACCCTGCCGAATTTGCCCCAGCACTTCTTGAGCCTTTAATGAGAGACGAAGCTGACATGACGGTAGGAGACCGTCTTTCTAATGGTAGCTACGGCGAAGAGAACGACCGCGCTTTTCATGGTTTTGGAAACGATCTTGTTCGCTGGCTTATTAAAGTTATTTATGGCTATGCCTTTGATGATGTTATGACAGGTTATCGTGCTTTTAATCGCGTGTTCGTAAAAACAATGCCTGTGCTTTCTGAAGGATTCCAGATTGAGACCGAAATCTCAATTCATGCGGTTGATAAACGCTGGCGCATTAAAGATGTGCCTATTGATTATCGCGACCGCCCCGAAGGCAGCTATTCAAAGCTTTCAACCTTTGGTGATGGCGCTAAAGTTTTGAAGGCCATTACTTCGTTGTTTAAAGACTATAAGCCATTGGCGTTCTTTGGCTGGTTGGCATTGTTGCTGCTTGTTTTGGCGGTAGTTGCCGCAGTTCCTGTATTTATTGACTACTTCAACACGGGGTTGGTCCCTCGCATTCCAACCATGCTGGGGTCGTTGGCATTGGCAGGCTGTAGCGCGCTTTCTTTTGTTACGGGTCTGATTCTTGATACGGTTGCTAAGAGTCATCGCCGTCAGTGGGAAATTGACGTATATAAGGTTAGCGACAGCTTCTACAAAAAATAGCTAATCGAAGTGAATCGTTGTTGCCGTCTTATTAAAAAAGATCTCTTTTGCGAAGCTGGGAAGCATTTCACCATACAACTCAGCGAGAAGGCGAGGGTCTTCTTTCATGCCGGTCCTAGCCCACAGAGCAGTTGACCTAGTCGCACCTATTGCATAAAACTTTAGAAGAAACGATTCCCTAAAGGGAACCGCGTTTCCAGTCAAACGTTCAATGTTTTCGACATAATAAGCATGAACGATATCAGCATCACGAACAATAAGAGCGTTATAATCGTTTGATTTGTATACTTCGGAGTAAAAACTTTGTTTACTTCTCATAATTTCGAGTTTTGTCACCACCGCCTCGAACCAAGAGAGATCTTCCCCTATTCGCTGCACAGTGTCCTGAACCATTTCTTGATATATCCAAAGAACGAGATCATATTTATCGGCAAAGTGGCGATAAAATGTTTGTCTCGAATAGTCGCGCTCATCGACGAGTTTTTTAACCGTAACAGCATCGAATGAGTGCGACTCGAGGAGTTTTTCAAATGCGGTAGCTAAGTTCTTCTTTGTACGGAAACTGCTTTTATTTGTTCCATGACCACACATTCCACTCCTATCGTTTTCTACAATAGTAAGCTATGTCAAAATAGTTGACCTATTTTTCTTATTAATAGTTTATACGTAACGTACAGATCACTAGTTAATTGAATCGGGTCCGTAGCTTAACTTAAATACACTCTCAGG